>ENA-OQCE01000019-OQCE01000019.1-human-gut-metagenome-genome-assembly--contig:-NODE-19-length-60561-cov-15.377503_pt1 | contig 60561 bp, 72 predicted proteins | sample MGYA00242495_ERZ504572 | MGnify/ENA primary metagenome ERZ504572 (study PRJEB26092, sample SAMD00036228) | human gut metagenome | host: Homo sapiens | study: EMG produced TPA metagenomics assembly of... | reverse complement strand
GGCAGCACCCTCACGCTCGACATCTCCGGCCTACTGGGTGGTCATTCCGGCAACGATATCAACCTAGAGCGCGGCAACGGCAACCTCATCATGCCCGCATCATCGACCGCCTGATGGTTGCCGGCGAGCCCGCCATCGTTAGCTTTAACGGCGGCACCAAGACAACGCCATCAACGTGAGTGCAAGGCTGTTCTGTCTACGCCGACCACGCTGCCGCCGAGGCCGCGGCCCAGATCGCAAAGGGCATCATCGCCGACGTCACTGCCGAGCTCGAGGTCTTCGACCCGGCTTTACCTGCACCGTCGAGATTGCCGATAACGCTGAGGTCGAGGCCATGGACCAGAAGTCCGCGCTTGCCCTCATCCGCGCCTGCGTCTTGCCCCTAACGGCGTGATTCGCCGCAACGTCGCCACCGACGGCTCCGTCGAGGTTTCCTCCAACATCGGTGTGGTTGCCACTTCTGACGACGAGGTCAAGATCATGCTGTCCCCGCGCTCCTCGATCACCTCGCTGCAGGACGAGTTCAAGGACCGCCTGCAGACGCTGGCCGATGTCCTGGGCTTCGACGCCAAGTTTGAGTTCGAGTATCCCGGCTGGAGCTATGCCGAGCATTCGCCGGTCCGCGACGTCTTTGTCGAGAGCTATCGTGAGCTCTTTGGCTCCGAGCTGCGCATCGAGTCCATTCACGCCGGCCTTGAGTGCGGCCTGTTTGCCGAGGCCCTGCACGGTCTGGACGCCATCGCCGTGGGCCCGACGCTCTCCGATGTCCACACCCCGGACGAGAGCATGGAGCTCGCTTCTGCCGAGCGCTTCTACGAGCTGCTCATCGACGTCCTCAAGCGCCTTGCCGCGTAAAGGTCACGCCGGCAGCGGTCCGAGCCACGTGCTAGCGGATTGCAAATGACATTACGAGAGGGGACACCCGGTCTTTTGCGACAGGTGCCCCCTCTCTTCTTTTAAGAAATGGGAAATTGCCTGGCGTCTAACCCATATCACCCTTTAGTCAATTTGGAACGTGTCTCTATAGTTTTGTCCACTCTCCCGGGACGACCCCGCCTTCCTTGAGGCGCGTCGGGAGGCTCGGCGTTACAGAGACGGCAAGGCCGGACGGGGATTACCTCTTCGCGATGGAGGGGAACCCCCGGCGCTGGAGGGCGACGGGGAAGAGCCATGCGATCAAAACGGGGAGCAGCGACTGCCGAAAGTTGATCGTCTCGCACAAGCGCCAGCACGACATTCGGGCTTTCGGATCCTAGGGAGCGGATGGCCGGGGCGGAGATTCCGGTTCAGAGTCAGAGAAGAAGAGGTGAAGGCTTGAGCCCCGGTGGAGGGAATTAGTGCCTTCCCGGGCGTAGCGCCATGTCTCCTCCACGGTATCGCCCGGAACCTTTACGTCCCCGCTTCGGAGCAGATTGATGAAACCCTCGGGGTCGTTCCGGTATTTCTTGCCGAAGGCTGCGGAAAGCTGCCTCTTCTCGTCATCGCTGAATTCGCGTACGGAGCCGTAGAGCGCATGCTCGAGGTTGCGGGACATGAAGTAGACTCTGTAGGGGACTGCGTGTTTTCTGTGCTTGAGCTCGCGCGTGCCCGCGAGCTCAAGCAGCGCGGCAGACTTTCTCTCGTTTCTGTCTACCACCCTAGCGGTGTCCCGGGCGGTGATAGAGTCGCGGCCATAGACGAATCCATCGCAGTCCCCCTCGACGATGCACTCGTTCGGTATGAAGGCGCCGTCCAGGTCGACGATGTGGATGATCCGGTCGAGGTCGGTCCATTCGTACTCGTGCCGCGACGCGATGCGGTCGACGACGAACTGGCGCACGGTGTCGCGCACCCTGTCCTTGACGGCGAAGGAGGCCTCCCATGAGAAGGGTCGCACCGTGGTAACGTCGCAGTGGAAGGCGAGCGCCCTCGCCTCGGGCGGTGCACCGTTTGCGGCGAAGTTGAGCGCGGCCTGCATGGGCTCGAGGAGCGCGTTTTCATCGCTCGGCCCCTCCACGAGAATCAGGACGACCCGCTTCTCCCTTGCCATGGTCACTCGCCTCCCATGGAGGACAGAAGGGAGTCGAAGTCGAGGGCCTGGGGGCTTCCAGCCTCAAGGAGGGCGGAGCCTATCGCGGAGGTTCTGGTCGGCTCGTACAGCTGTTCCTTCTGCCCCCCGAGGTTGATGGCTCTCAGGTATTGGTTCCTGAGGTTGTTCGAGGGTGCCATGCCCCGGAACCCGATGTAGCGGTTGTTGGGGTTGGAGGTCGAGAAGACGAGGCATCCGACCGGGAGACATTCAAGCGCTCGCAGGTTGTGAGCGGTGAAGATGAGCTGGCCCTTGCCCTGCTCGGTCACGACTTCGAGGAGCTCGCCGAGCAGGAACTCGAACACTCCGGAGTCGATCTCGTCAACGACGAGACAGGCGCTGTCGTCATTGAAGACGTTTATCAGCCAGCCGAGCATCGATGCGATCTTCTTGATTCCTTCCGATTCTGTTCTGAAGGGGACGCGTACCCCCTGCCGGCATGATAGGAGCTCGACGCGCTCGCCCGGTGTGCCGTCTTCCATCGTTTCGCCGTGGAGGGTGTTCACTTGGATGCTGAGTCCCGGAACGATTGCCCCAAGCGCGCAGTTGATGGTCTCGACGGTCTTGCGGACCGAGTCGCAGACTTCTGAGGGGAGGACCGTTGTCTGATCGATAGGGAGTGACACGTCGCGGATGACAGGGGCCTTTCCGGCCTCCTCGGGTGACCATCCGCCTGTGCTGCTGCCCGGGGAGGCGAGGAGGAAGATGTTGAACGCCAGCGCCGCGCTTCGGCGCGTGTCACAGACCCTCATCTTATCGTCGGCGAACCTGTTCAGGAGCGTCGTGGAGTCCATGAGTGGAACCAATACGCTCTCGTACGCCGTCCTCGCCGCCTCGGATAGGGAGTTATTTCCGAGGCGCTCGAGATAGGACTTTCTCGCGGCGACCGCGAAGGCGACCATGGCGTTCGAGAACAGCTTCGAGGAGCCCTGCAGGTCGGGGGAGCGCCGTGCGACGGTGAGGTCGAGGTCGGCCTCCCTTCCGGCGAGATTTCTGAGTGCCCGCCACCTGTTGACGGGCTTCAGGTTCTGGCTGTCCTCGGTATCGGCCGCATCGTAGGCGGCGAGCCTTCTCTTGACGAGCCCCTCGGCGCGGACGGAGAGGTCCTCGGAGAGGAGGCGCGGTCTGTCGTCGAGCCTGTCGAAGGAGAACGAGTAGCAAACTGTGAAGGGCTTCCCGGCCGCTACGGTGCCGCCGAGCCCGCCTACGAAGCCGAGCGAGGAAGGGGAACCCTCCGTCACCTCGACCTCGATGCTGATTTTGGCGCACTCGGCAGAGGGGCCGATCAGATCGACGCTTTCACGGTCGAGCGGAAAGCCGCACATCAAATCCTGGACTCGCGCGAGGGATTCGACGACGGCGGTCTTGCCCGATCCGTTCTGACCGTATATTCCCATCACGCTGGAACCGAAGGGGCTGTCCTTGAAGCCGATCGTGCCGTTAGCAACGTTTTTCACATTTGAGAGCTCTATGGAGCGAATACGGATCATGGTGCCCTCCTTGAACACAATTTATATTACTATATATCGAATAATCGATATAAAATCAAGATAACAATTATTAAGAATGGAAATGAGATCAACCAATAATTAAAACAAATTTGCATTCAAGCTATTATTTTTACTTGATTTAAGACGGAGTGGAATGTGAGCGCACAAGGAGATGCGGAATCGATGAGAGCCTCGAAAAAAATTACTGCAGTGTTATCATCTTTCATCCTCTCTATTCTTCCATTTCTGATTCTATGGGCGGCTTGGTCAGCCTCCCTGATACAATTCCCGCTCATTGGAGTGGGGGTGTGGTTGATCGATGGGGTAATAAGCTTGAATTGCTGGTTGTTCCGCTGTTTTCTCTGATTGGTTCTATTGCAATTTCTGTGTACCTTATTGTTTCCACGCGGCGAAGAGAGTTCGCGGATTTCTCTGTTCGAATGCGACGGGACTTTCTTGCGTGCTATATTTCTAGCCTTCTTTTATCGACAACCTGCTCAGTGATAATTGCCGTTTGGGTTCAGTTGATTCTTACGCAAAACACTGCGGTTGATGGGGGGCTTGGACTATCGATCCTGTATTCCCTTCCCGGCTATATGTGATCTTGTGCGCTTTGCCGCCTTTTTATGCGAGCGGCGAGAGCAAAAAGGCAGAGCGCCTGATAACAGTTCTTATTGGCGGCGCGGAGATTGTTCTTTGTGGAATAGTGTTTGAAGGTTCGGCTGCCTCTTATGCGATGATTGGACTGATGATTCTGTTCTGTGCGTTTGAGATTGTGTCACAGGTAAGGGATAACCGGTCCTTATGAGTTGAATTACGCGCGTGCGGATATAAAGGTTGGCATGTTAAGCTGGTCGTTTTCTCGTTCTGGGACATTTGCAGTAGGATGAGTGGGACTAGGCGCGCTGCGGTGTGATGGTTGAGACTTGTATCGCTGCAATTCCGCTGATGCACATTTTGCTATTGGGCTTGAAGGTGGGACCGACAGGCCTTTGTTTGGGATGTTCTGGTCGTCCAACGCGTGTTGCACGGCTTTATATTGTTACGCTCGTTCGGCGCTCCGTTGGAGCATTTCCGGGTTTGTCGCATCATGACTTGACCAAGTGACACGCTTGCCGGGACGGTTGTAACGCCGCGCCGGTTCCGTGTGCTCCTTCGTTGTTGGCCTGTCCAGCCGGGGGCGGATTCGGCCTCATGTTGTGGCGCACGGCCTTCAGGGGCTTCCCCTGGCGAGCTATGTTCGTCCGTATGGGTAAGGGTCGGTTTGAGCTGACAATCCCGTGCCGGAAGAGGCTTGCACCATGCGTACGATGATAGAGATTGAGTGGCTGGACGGCCGTATGACGAAGGTGCCGGAGCTCGTCCTGGGCGATGCGTTCGGCGAGAGCGTCCAGGCGGAGCTCGATTTCGGGTTCGATGACGTGTCGGAGGGCCTTTGGGTCGAGGTGCGCCATCACGAGCCGGATGAGGCTCGGGCGGCGACCCGCGCGGGAGGGGCTGCGCGCTGTACGCGGACTGCCGGTGCAGCCTGGTCGAACCGTCGGACCTCGAGCGCGTCTTCTGCATCCTTTACGAGGGGCAGCCGAGGGTCTGCCGCGTCGCGGGGGAGCTAGGGGTCCCCGTGTCGGCGGTGAACGCGGCCGCTGCGTGGGAATCGGGATGGGGCGGGTTCGAACGCCTGCGGAGGGAGAACCCGTTGGGCGGGGACTATTCGTGATGCTACTGGCGTTGAGTTTTGAGCGATTGCGTTTGGCGTTACAGCGCCAAAATCCCCAGATGCTCAAGCAAGATCTTAAGCCCGATGAGGATGAGCACGATGCCGCCCACGATGGTGGCAGGTTTTTCGTAGCGCGCGCCAAAGGTGTGGCCGATCGCTACGCCGGCGATGGAGAAGATAAACGTTGTGACGCCGATAAGCGATACAGCGGGAACGATGTCAACCGAGAGCGCCGCAAATGAGATGCCTACGGCTAGGGCGTCGATTGAGGTGGCGATGGCGAGGATCAGGTACTCGCCCAGGTCAATCTTTTCGGCATCCTTGCCGTCGCTTCATTCTCGTCCTCGGTAAAGGCTTCCCACAGCATTTTGCCGCCGATAAAGGCCAAAAGGATAAAGGCGATCCAATGGTCGATGGGTCCGATGATGCCCATGAATTGACTGCCAAGCGCCCATCCGATTACGGGCATGCCGGCCTGAAAGCCGCCAAAGAACAGGCCGAGCACCGCGGCGACTTTAAGGTCGATCTTCTTCATGCCAAGGCCCTTGCAGATGGATACGGCAAAGGCGTCCATCGAAAGGCCAACGGCGAGCAGCACGAGCTCTGCGAGTCCCATAGTCTGACTCCCTCTCTGCGGGCGGGCCCGCGTGTACCTCTTGGGGGAGTAACAAAAAAGACCCGTGGCGTACGCGTTGCGCGCACAGCCACGAGTCTCGTTCATTAAGGCAAGCCAGGCCGCATCGGCCAGTGTGTTGACTTACCGCGCCACCGGAGGCGAACCCGGTCACGCGACTACTCCCTCATTCATGTGAATCCCGATGCTACCACATAAGCAGCTCATTTGGTTGGGGCTCTTTTGACTACCCCAGCGGTGTTCGCTCATTCTGTAAGCATCGGATTTCGCAAGCGCTGCGGGGGCAAACCGTGAGAAACTATTTAGCGTTTATGGAGCGTATACGATGGGAGCGATGCCTTGGATAAGAACGAGCTGCAAAAGCGTATGGAACAGGCTATTCGCCTGACTGCCCCCGGCCAGCCGATCCGCACCGCCCTCGACATGATCATTGCTGGTCACCTGGGCGCTCTTATTTGCGTCGGCGACACCGAAAACGTACTCGCTGCCGGTAACGACGGCTTCCCGCTCAACATTTCGTTTACCTCGAACCGCCTGTTCGAGCTTTCCAAGATGGACGGTGCCATCGTCATCGATGCGACCTCACCCAGATCCTGCGCGCCAACTTCCACCTCAATCCCGATCCCTCGCTCGCCACGAGTGAAACGGGCATGCGTCACCGTACTGCCGCTCGCATGTCGGTGCTCACCGACGCCATCGTGATCTCGGTTTCGGCTCGTCGTGCCGTCGTCAACGTGTACGTCCACGGCAAGAGCTACGAGATCCAGCCCGTCACCACCATCATGAGCTCGGTCAACCAGCTCGTCGCCACGCTCCAGACTACCCGTCAGTCGCTCGATCGCTCCCTGCTGCGCCTGACGGCCCTCGAGCTCGACGACTACGTTACGCTCGCCGACATCACCGGCATTTTCTCGAGTTTCGAGATCATGCAGCAGGCAAAGACTGAGCTTAAGGATTGCATTGTCAAGTTGGGCAACCAGGGCAAGCTCGTGCAGATGCAGCTCGAGCAGCTCGCCGGCTCCAGCATGGATACCGAGTACGACCTGATGATTCGCGACTACGCGAGCGATTCTTCCGAGGCCAATGCCGAAAAGATCCGCGCCAACCTGAGCCGTATGACGCCCAAGGACTTGTCCGACCCGCAGCATGTGGCGGCGGTTCTGGGTTACGACGACCTGGACGAGGACTCCGTCATGACACCGCTGGGCCTGCGCACGCTTTCGCGCGTGTCCGTCGTGCGCGACGGCGTGGCCGAGAAAATCGTCGACGAGTATGGATCGCTGCAGGAGCTCATGGACGACATCAGCGAGGATCCGGAGCGCCTGGGCGACTTTGGCGTTAACAACCCTGCCATTCTTGCGGACTCCCTGTACCGCATGAAGGGCACCAAACAGGGGAACGCATAATGGCGCCCGTATGCGCCGTGGTCGTTGCCGGTGGCAGCGGCCAGCGCTTTGGTAACCCCGGTGGCAAGCAGCTCGTCAATGTAGCGGGTCGTCCGCTTATGAGCTGGTCCATCCGCGCGTTCGATCGTAGCGACAAGGTCGGCCACATCGTGGTGGTGTGCCCTGCCGAGCGCCGTGCGAGATGCGCCGCCTGGCCATCGACCCGTTTGACTATGACACGCCCATCAGTTTTGCCGATGCCGGCGATACCCGCCAGGACTCCACCCGTGCCGGCGTGCATGCGGTACCGGCGGGTTTCGAATATGTCGCCATCCACGACGGCGCCCGTCCGCTCATCACGACCGAGGCCATCGATCATGCGATCGACGTGCTTGTGGGCGACCGCTCGCTCGACGGCGTCGTGTGCGGCCAGCCCGCGATCGACACGCTCAAGATCGTCGACGGCGACAATATCGTCGAGACGCCGCCGCGCGAGCTCTACTGGGCCGCGCAGACGCCGCAGATCTTTAGCGTCGACGCCATGAAGCGCGCCCACACCGCAGCTATCACCGAGGGCTTTATCGGGACCGACGATTCTTCGCTGGTCGAGCGCATGGCGCCCGCGTCCGCTGTGTCCAGAGCCCGCGCGATAACCTTAAGGTGACGGTGCCCGAGGACCTGCGTCCCGTAACCGCGATTCTGCTTGGCCGCATGGCCGAGGGAGAGGACCTTCCCCATGTTCAGTAACCTGCGCATTGGCCACGGCTACGACGTCCACCGTTTGGTGGAGGGGCGTCGATGTATCATCGGCGGGGTCGACATTCCCTACGAGCGCGGCCTGCTGGGCCACTCGGATGCCGATGTGCTCGCGCATGCCTTGGCCGACGCCATTCTGGGCGCCTGCCGCGGGGGAGACATCGGCAGGCTATTTCCCGACACCGATCCCGCCTACGAGGGTGCCGATTCGATGGTGCTGCTCGCTCGCGTGATGGACTATGCGCGCGAGCTGGGCTTTGAGTTTGTCGATGCCGATTGCACCATTGCCTGTCAGCAACCCAAGATCACTCCGCACCGCGATGCCATGCGCGCCAACCTTGCCCATGCCCTGGGCGTTGACGTCGAAAACGTGGGCGTCGCCGCCACTACGACCGAAAAGCTCGGTTGGGAAGGCCAGGGCGAGGGAATCGGTGCCTGGGCCGTCTGCCTGCTACAGAAAACCGTTAAGGAGTAACGAATGCGTATCTACAACAGCGCTACCCATAAAAAGGAAGAGTTCCAGCCCATCGAGTCCGGCAAGGTCCGCATGTACGTGTGCGGCCCCACGGTCTACGACAACATCCACATCGGCAATGCCCGCACGTTCATCAGCTTTGACGTGATTCGTCGCTGGCTCATCGCGAGCGGCTACGAGGTCACGTTCGCCCAGAACCTCACCGATGTCGATGACAAGATCATCAAGCGCGCCAACGAGCAGGGCCGAACGGCCGCCGAGGTCGCGACGGAGTTCTCCGACAAGTTTATCGGCGTCATGCGCGCCGCCAACGTGCTCGATCCCGATGTGCGCCCCCGCGCCACCAAGGAGATCGGCCCCATGATCGCATGATCAAGACGCTTATCGAGCAGGGCCACGCTTACGCAGCCGATAACGGCGATGTGTACTTTGCCGTGCGCAGCGATCCCAACTATGGTCAGGTCTCGGGCCGCAACATCGACGACCTTATGGTTGGCGCGCGCATCGAGGAGAACGAGGACAAGAACGATCCGCTCGACTTTGCCCTGTGGAAGGCCGCTAAGCCCGGCGAACCCAGCTGGCCGAGCCCCTGGGGCGAAGGCCGTCCCGGTTGGCACACCGAGTGCGCCGCCATGGTGCATCGCTACCTGGGCACTCCGATCGACATCCACGGCGGCGGCTCCGACCTTGCTTCCCGCATCACGAGAACGAGTGCGCTCAGGCCACCTGCGCCTGGCACCAGGGCTTCTCCAACACCTGGATGCACACGGGCATGCTGCTGGTCGACGGCGAGAAGATGTCCAAGTCGCTCGGAAACTTCTTTACGCTGGCCGAGGTGCTCGAACAGCACTCTGCCGCGGCCCTGCGCCTGCTGATGCTGCAGACGAGTTATCGCTCGCCGCTTGACTTCTCCTGGGAGCGTCTGGATGGTGCCGAGAACTCGCTCACACGCATTGCCGGTACGGTCGAGAACCTGCGCTGGGCCGCGAACCATGCGACGGCCGATGCCGATGAGGCAGCATCCGAGGCGTTTGCCGCTAAGGCGCCGAGCCCGTGCCGCCTTTAAGGAGTGCATGGACGACGACTTTAACACTGCCGGTGCCATGGTGCTGTCTTTGGCTTTGTGACCGAGTGCAACCAGTACCTGGAGCAGGCGGGCGACGCTGCGACAAGGCCGCTGCGCTTGCTGCTGCCGATACGCTGGTCGAGCTGCTCGATACGTTTGGCGTCGAGCTCCCCGAGCCCAAGGTCGAGTTGCCGCTGGGCCTGCTGGGCGTTGCCGCCGGCCTGGTCGCCTACACGGGTGACGACGTGGACGAGGCCGCTGCCAAGATTCTCGAGGCCCGTGCCGAGGCCCGTGCCGCCAAGAACTGGGATCTGGCCGACGCCATCCGCGACCAGCTCAAGGACCTGGGCCTGACGATTGAAGATACGGCCGCGGGTACTCGTATTAAGAGTCTCTAGTATTTGTCGACCGTTCGAGGTGCGGCAGATTGCCTTGAAAGAGGAGGCATAGACCTGGTGGTCATGCCCAACGATTGAAAGGCAAGGTGCCGTGGCTCGGACGGTCGATTCTTGTTCGTTATCTATTTAAGGAGCCGTTTTATGGCCGACAATCGCAAACGTGCACCGCGTGGAGGCAAGCAGGCTGCTTCTGGCTCGCGTCCGATTCGCCGCAACGACCGCGCTGCCACTCCCAAGGGCCAGCGCGAGCGCTCCCAAGCCCAGGCTGCGCGTTCGCAGCGAGATCGCAACCGCGACAACGTTCAGGTTCCCAAGGGCGAGTTTATCGAAGGTCGTCGTGCTGCCGCCGAGCACTGCGTACCGGCTTTCCCGTCAAGTGCGCGCTCATCGCCGAGGGCGGGGAGCGCGATGCCGCCTTGTCGCGCCTGGTCGACGACCTCAACGCCGCGGACGTCCGCATTAAGTATGTGCCGCGCACGCAGCTCGATGCGCTGTCGAGCCATGGCGCTCACCAGGGCATTGCGCTCGAGGTGGGCAATTTCCCCTATGCCGATGTCGCCGATATTCTCGATCGCGCGGGTGAAGGACCGGCGCTCGTCGTCGTGCTCGACCATGTGACCGACGATGGCAATTTTGGTGCGATCGTGCGCTCTGCCGAGGTCGTGGGCGCAGCGGGCGTCATCATTGCCAACAAGCGCGCCGCCGGTGTGACCGTGGGCAGCTACAAAACCTCCGCTGGTGCCGTCATGCACCTGCCCATCGCGCAGGTTCCTAATATCGCCCGAGCGCTTGACGACCTCAAGGCCGCCGGCTTTTGGGTGGGCGGTGCTTCCGAGCACGCCGAGGGCAGCTGCTGGGATGCTCCCTTCGAGGGCCGCGTTGCGCTCGTCATGGGCTCCGAGGGCGACGGCATCTCGCGCCTGGTGCTCGAGAAATGCGACTTTTTGACCAAGCTTCCCCAGCGCGGCATGACCGAGAGTCTCAACGTGGCCCAGGCGACCACCGCGCTGTGCTTTGAGTGGCTGCGCCGCAATGCCGGCGAGCTCATGGGGGAGGAGTAGCGCATGTCCAAGAAGAACCGCGCCAAGTCCAAGGCCAAGCGCTTTGGCGAGGGCTCGGCCAAGCCGATTGTTTCGGCCGCGACCTATGGCGTGGGCGGCAATGCGTTTGCGCAGGCCATCGCGACCCGGTCTCGACGGTGCACTCCAATAAGCCCGAGCTGCTGGTGGTCGACGGCTACAACGTGATTCACTGCACGCCGCGCTACGAAAAGCTCGTCTACGACCATTCCGACGATCCATATTCCAGCGACGTCCACGATATGGCTCGTACTGCGCTTATCAACGATGTCGCGGCGTTTGCCCAGGGCCGTTACGAGGCCGTGATCGTGTTCGACGGCGCGGGCAACATCTCCAACGAGCGCCCCAACCTACCGGCCGCGGCGTGCGCATCGAGTTCTCGCCGACGGGCGTCTCTGCCGATACCGTGGTGCAGAAGCTCTGCATCGAGGCGCGTGAGGAAGGCCGCGCGTGCTCCGTGGTATCGAGTGACGGCACAATACAGGCCGTCGTCATGGGCAAGGGCGTCACGCGCATCTCGAGCCGTATGCTGGTGGACGAGATCAAACAGATCGACAACGACGTTCACGAGGCCGAGGAAGCCCCGCAGATCAAGATGACCCTGGGCAGTCGCCTGAGCCCCGATGCCCTGGCCAAGCTCAAGGCCCTGCGCGGACGGTAGGGGAGTTGCGGCAGAGAGCCGTTTCCTAGATTGGTCTACCCGCTGATTTGTAATCAGTGGGTTGCGGGTTTGCAGCTGTCAAAACGAATAGGTTTATGTTTTGACGAACAGATAAAACTGTTCGTTCTGACGAACGGTTTTTGAGATGTGGTCGGTCGAAGGGCCTGTTGCGCCCCGTCCTCAATTCCTTTATCCTAAACAGGCTTCGCGCGAAAGCGCCAAGTGTGCCAGTGTGGCGCAACGGTAGCGCAACTGATTTGTAATCAGTGGGTTGCGGGTTCGATTCCTGTCACTGGCTCCATGAGAGTTTCGGGCTCTGTCTCTATATGGGACAGAGCCCGTTTCTATTTAGGTGGTGCGCCATCGGGTTAGCGCCCATCCCGTTTTTGGTTTGTCTCGTCCTCCAGTTTGTCTAAATCTGTAACACCAAGACCGATATTCGGCATCTAACTGTTACAGATTGAGATGAAACTTAGGGTGTTTTAGGAATATCTTGATCTGTAACATGTAGAAGCGGAATAGGCCTCTTGCTGTTGCAGATCGAGACAAGGGCGGGCGCGGATCTGGATGTCCTGCTCGAGCGTGGATTTCTGGATACGCGAGCGAAGAAAATCTCCCGACCGGAGAACGAGCGTGGATAATTAACTTGGATAGGGAGCTAAGGTAAACACCGATTGTCTATCGACGGCTTTAGAAACAACGGCCCCGATTTCATTGTGGAATCGGGGCCGTTTGTGCCTCAGGAATCCGAATGGATTAATCGAGCTCCTAAGGAACTTCTTGGGTTCTTGCTAATGGTCTGCCGAGGATGTCCCAATGCAAACAGCGGGCATCTACTCAATATAGCTGGGGTTCTTCTTGATGATCACGCGTGCAGCGATGAAGGAGACGACGATGGCGATGATGGCGACAACGCATGCCAGCACGAAGTTACCCATGGACCCATCGGGAGCGATAAAGATGAGTGCCGAAAGAAGGCCGGGGCATGCTCCCGCAACATACTCTTTCAGAACAAAGATGCCTGCAGGGAGTCCAGCGCAGAGCGCGCCGATTGCCGTGCCGACAAGCAGGCGGGGACGCTCGATGAGGCAACCGTAGAACGCGGGCTCGGTTACGCCACAGAGTGCGGTGACGGCAACCGTGGTGACCATACCCCTCTTCTCTTTGTTTCCCTTCATGGCAGTTGCCAGGGCGAGGCTCGTGCCGCCAATGCAGAGGTTCGAGATGAATCCAAAGATAATGGGTGCCCAACCGAGCTGCGCCAGGCTCGTAACTTCGATTGCGATGTAAGCCTTATCGAGACCGAGCATGACGAAATAGGGGTTAAGGGCTGCCAGGATCGGAGTAGCGATAAATGCCCAGGTTGTCCATAAGCCACGTGACGGCATCGCTCAGCGCGTAGCCCATCATGCTGCCGGCGGGGCCAAGGATAATAAGCTCGACGGGCACGACGATGATCATGGTGAGCAGCGGCTTCAAGAACAGTTTGGTAACGTCGGGAATAATCTTCTGAAGGCCGCGGTCGACAAAGTACATGAATACAACGCCCAGTACGATGGGCACTACCGTACTCGAATAGTCGTTCGTCGGGATGGGAATACCAAGAAAGTCGAGACCCTCGGCACCGCTAATGGACGAGCTGATCATGATCGCGCCCAGCAATGCGCCCATGATGGGCTGCATCTTCATGACGGCCGCGAGCTGATAACCAAGATAAACGGGTAAGAAGCTAAACGAAGCGCTAAAGATCGCCAACAGGACCTGGGCGGTTCCGCTATCGGTGCTCAATCCGCAATAATTGACCAGGAGATTCTTGATCGAAAGAATGAGTCCGCCAACGATGAGCGCCGGGACGATGGGCATGAATACCTGTGCAGAGACGTTCCCGAATTTCTCAATCAAGCCCATGGCGGTGTTACCGCTTTTAATGCCTTCTGCAAGGTCTTTGGCGGTTTGGGCATCGTCGGCAACCGTGCCACCGCCGACTTCGATTCCCGCGAAGTCGAGGAAGTCGTTGTAAGCCTCGGTGACGTTGGGGCCGATGATCACCTGAAGCTGGCCACCGCTGACTACTGCCCCGAGCGCCTGATCGGCCGATTTGGCGAGCTGGAGATCGATGATCGAGGTGTCTCGTGCGTCGATGCGAAGGCGCGTCGCACAATGAGTTACCGATGTAATGTTCTCTTTGCCGCCAACAGCCTTTAGGACTGTTTCGGACATTGCCTGATATTTCATCTCTTTCTCCTAACCTTCCTGCTCCTGATACTTCGAGATAAGGTCTCGGTACCAATACCAGCTCTTTTTGGGGGTGCGCTCCAGATTGTTCTCGAAGTCGATATGGACAAGTCCGTATCGTTTTTCGTAGCCGTTGATCCAGCTATACAGATCCATCGTCGACCAGAGGTAGTAGCCCTCAACGCGCGCGCCGTCGCGCTTAGCCCTCATCATGTGCTCGATGAACTGGCCCAGAAGCTCGATGCGGTCATCATCGTGGATCATTCCGTCTGCGTCTGGTTGCTCATAGGCGCCATGTCCGTTTTCCGTAATAAAGATGCGGGGCGCGTCATAGCGCTCGTGGACATCCATGATGGTTGAATACATGCAACCTGGGAGTATTTCGCGGCCCCATTTATTGCGGGGAACATTGCTGTCGCGGGCGCTTTCAAACAAGGGCGCAATGCATTTTCCTTCGACCTTTTTGCTCGAACCGCCCTTATTGTTCGCCGAAACGGCAAGCTCTCCACCGTGCCAGTCGGTTACATACTCTCGGCAATACACGTTGAGTCCAATAAAATCGACTTTACCGTCTCTGAATTCTTCTACGTCATTTGGGGATCGATAGAGCGAGACGCCAAGTTTTTCAAGGATTTCGTCCATTTCTGGCGGCAGTTGACCCTGAAGCGCTGGTGCCAGAATCATGCGATTGGCGAAAAAGTCTGCGTATCGAAATACGTCATCAGGGTGCTCGGTTGCCGGGTCGAGTTCGACAACGCCGCCATCGTGGACGGCGCCGATGATGCCGTCGTAGCCCATTTGACGATATGTTCGGACTGCGAGTGCGCTTGCGCGCATCAGGTTGTACTGAAACTGCATGTACGACTGAACGTCGAGCGATCGATTGGGGGATAGTTGCCCAACATGTTTACGCAGTAGCTGTAGAAATGCGGCTCGTTAACGGTAGCCAGATTTTGACGCGGTCTCCAAAGCGCTCAAAGCAAATCTTGGCGTATTTGCAGAACCACTCTGCCATGTCATTGTTCAGCCATCCGCCTTTGCAAGCAAGCGTGAATGGCAGATCGTAATGGAACAGCGTAACGTTGGGCTCTATGCCATTTTCGAGGCAGCAATCAATGACCCGATTATAAAAATCGATACCCTCTTCATTCACTTCGCCGATACCCGTGGGGATGATTCGACTCCATGAAAGAGAGAAGCGATAGGTGTTTTGTCCGCCTTCTTTCATCATGCGGATATCTTCTTCATAGCGATGGTAGAAGTCGCAAGATACATCACCGTCAACATGGTTGATGTTCTTATTGCTTGTGTGGCTAAAGAAATCCCACTCGCCAAGGCCTTTGCCGTCTTCGTTCCAGGCACCCTCGCACTGATAAGACGCCGTGGCGGAACCCCAGAGAAACGGCATGTTGTTCACGTTGCCCATGAATCCCCTTTCCATCATTCAACACGGTGGATACGTGTGGCGGAATTACGATTAAGATGACGTCAACTGATTTGAATCATAGGAGAACGACCAAAGCTGCTTGATTCAATAAATGAACTATGATTTCGAGGAGAGCGGAAAGAGGGATCACGTGAATATCAATGACTTCGATGTGCTCAATCGCATTAGCTCCATCATCAACAGCGAGTTTGGGTCAAACGATGCCGCCATCGCTCGATATCTCGTCGCTCACATTAGGCGTTCGAGCGAAATCAATGTTGCCGCAATAACCCGCGATGCATTCGTGACCCGTTCCGCTGTTCGTCGTTTCTGCAATCGATTGGGCTACCAGTCTCTTAGCGATTTGAAAGAATCATTTACTCAATCAGTCTTTCCAAGCGACTTAAGCCATCGAGAGGAGGAATTTGGCTACGAGGAGTACAGGGCAGAGCTCGACGTTCGCATGATCGAGATGTTCGCTGAGGTTGAAAGCGGCGTGTCCGATATTGCTATTAAGCACCTTGCCGACGAAATTGATGGCCATAAAAACGTTGAAATCTGGTGCACCAATAATGTGAGCGCCAATCTCGTACGATTTCAGCAGGAAATGTTTTATGCGGGCAAGATAGTTCGCATAGTTGCTGGGGCTAACGTCGCGGAATTGAAAAACATGGGAGATGCTTCGCAGTCATTGATAATTCTCGTATCGGTCTCCGGGCTATTTGCGTCACAGGCGCGTGAGTATCTTGATTGCCGTTCGGGCAGGAAGATTCTAATTACTGCGTTTAGCAACGATGACAAATCGAGGTCTTTTGACCGTATATATCGTCTTGGTAATGCGGGAAACGGAATTGACCGACTCGGCGTTTATTCGAAATATGCCATGACTTATTTCTTCGACTTGCTATCGTCGTGTTACTTGAGTCGCTACCCCTGCACCAAGGGTGAGCCGCTCTATGGGTCTACTTTGGCCTGGCCCGAGTAGTTGCGGCTCTATAGTTCTCCCGTCTGGAGAATGAGCGTGGATAATCTGCCACTTTGGCCTTGGGGGCACACCAAAAGTGGAGATTATCCACGCTCGATTTCAAACGGGAGATTATCCACGCTCGATCGATCCAGGGAAGCCCGATCTCGACCTATATATAGGTGCAAATGAGTCGTTATCGAAGTTCGTTCCAGCCAGCGTACTCCACTACGACAAAGTGTTCCCTCGGGAAATGTTACCGCTACATGCAAATCCACCATCCTTCATATCCAAACACAGCAAAACCGCAGGTCAAAGGTATATAGATACGCCCGGAACCGTGTATCTAGAGGTTTTCGTTGACAGCCCCCAAGGTTGCATCGTATTATCTTTTTCGTTCGCGGGGGCGGCGGTCCAAAAGACCAAAGGACCTGCGGATACTTGAACGATTGGGAGTTTGCCCGAGTGGTTAATGGGGACGGGCTGTAAACCCGTTGGCTCTGCCTACATAGGTTCGAATCCTATAGCTCCCACCGTCAAGTGCCTGTATAGCTCAGTCGGTAGAGCACTTCGTTGGTAACGAAGAGGTCACCAGTTCAAGTCTGGTTGCAGGCTCCATCCGGCGGTGTAGCTCAGTTGGTTAGAGCACACGGTTCATACCCGTGGCGTCACTGGTTCGAATCCAGTCACCGCTACCATAGGTAACACGGTGGCTTCTCAATAATATGTTGAGAGGCCACTATGGTATAAAGGCAAAGTCCCGTCCGGGGACGACCTGTTTAGAGGAGGGCTTTATGGCCAAAGAGAAGTTTGAGCGCACTAAGCCGCATGTTAACATCGGCACCATTGGTCACGTCGACCACGGCAAGACCACGCTGACCGCTGCCATCACCAAGGTTCTCTCCGAGACCGAGGGCTGCAAGGCTGACTTTACGGCGTTCGAGAACATCGACAAGGCTCCCGAGGAGCGCGAGCGCGGCATTACGATCTCCGTCTCCCACGTTGAGTACGAGACCGCTTCCCGTCACTACGCTCACGTTGACTGCCCGGGCCACGCTACTACGTCAAGAACATGATCTCCGGCGCTGCTCAGATGGACGGTGCTATCCTGGTCATCGCTGCTACCGACGGCCCCATGGCTCAGACTCGCGAGCACATCCTGCTCGCCCGTCAGGTCGGCGTTCCCTACATCGTCGTCTTCCTGAACAAGTGCGACATGGTCGACGATGACGAGCTTATCGACCTCGTCGAGATGGAGACCCGTGAGCTCCTCTCCGAGTACGATTTCCCCGGCGACGACATCCCCGTCATCCGTGGTTCCGCTCTGGGTGCTCTCGAGGGCGACGCCAAGTGGATGGACGCTATCCGCGAGCTCATGAACGCCGTCGACGAGTACATCCCGACGCCTGCTCGTAACAACGACCTCCCGTTCCTGATGGCCGTTGAGGACGTTATGACCATCTCCGGCCGTGGTACTGTTGCTACCGGCCGTGTCGAGCGCGGTGAGCTCAAGCTCAACGAGCCCGTCGAGATCGTCGGCATCAAGGATACCCAGAACACCGTCGTTACCGGTATCGAGATGTTCCGTAAGTCCATGGACTTCTGCGAGGCTGGCGACAACGTCGGTCTGCTGCTCCGCGGCATCAAGCGCGAGGACATCGAGCGCGGCCAGGTTCTCTGCAAGCCCGGTTCGGTTACCCCGCACACCAAGTTCACCGGCGAGATCTACGTTCTGACCAAGGAGGAGGGCGGCCGTCACACCCCGTTCTTCGATGGTTATCGTCCTCAGTTCTACTTCCGTACCACCGACGTTACCGGTACGGTCAAGCTCCCCGAGGCACCGAGATGGCTATGCCTGGTGACCACATCACCATCGAGGGCGACCTCATCCACCCGATCGCCATGGAGGAGGGCCTGCGCTTCGCTATCCGCGAGGGTGGCCACACCGTCGGTTCGGGCATCGTCTCCACGATCATTGAGTAAATTAGCTCTCTGATAGTTGACTTAGAGAACCCGGCACTTATATGGGTGCCGGGTTCTTTTCTGCAATGGATATTGAGCCGTTGCTGGTGTCGAGAGGATCAATAATGGTCCTGGTTGCACCGTCGATTAGCTCTCGATGGCTTCATTGATGTGTTCCAAATATGAATGGATCCACCGAGAACCAATTGATTCGAGGTTTTCATTGACAGCACTTACATAGAGCTGATAAAGTACCATCTCGTGCCCGTACGGGGCGGAAATGAAAGGTTCAGGATAAATGCGTACTCTAGTTACTCTTGCGTGCACTGAGTGCAAGCGCCGCAACTATACGACCACCAAGAACAAGTCGAACATGCCTGATCGTATGGAGATCAAGAAGTATTGCCCCTGGTGCCGTCACCATACGCTGCACAAAGAGACTCGCTAGTCTCTAGTCATATACGCCAGTAGTTCAATTGGTAGAGCATCGGTCTCCAAAACCGAGTGTTGAGGGTTCGAGTCCTTCCTGGCGTGCCAGTCATTATTCCGTAAGCTCCCAATTGGGGGCTTAGGTTTACTCATGTATAAGCGCATTGCGCGGAGGTAACCCAAATGGCCAACAAGAAGAACAAGAAGAAGGCTCAGCAGTCGGCACCTGCCAATAACGCTGCCGCCAACTCCAAGGTTGAGGCCAAGAAGGCCGTTGCCAAGAAGAACGAGAAGGCTGCGAAGTCCAAGAAGAACGAGAAGCCTGGTTTCTTCGCCCGCACCAAGAAGTATTTCGCTTCGGTCAAGTCCGAGATGAAGCGTGTCACGTGGCCCGATAAGAAGGAGCTCGTGAACTACTCTGTCGTCGTTTGCGCTTCTCTGATCGTCGTCGGCGTCGTCATCGCTCTGCTCGATGCTGGCTTTGGCGAGGCTCTTGCTCTGTTCTCTGGATTGAGGGGCTAAACCATGTCTAAGCGTTGGTACGTCGTTCACACTTACTCCGGATACGAGAACCGCGTTAAGTCCGATCTCGAGCATCGCATCGAGACCATGGGCATGCAGGACCGTATCTTTGATATCGAGATTCCTATGGAGCGCGTCACCGAGATTAAAGAGGGTGGCAAGCGCGAGACCAAGGATTCTAAGATTTTCCCGGGTTATGTCCTGGTCCGCATGGAGATGGATGACGATGCTTGGACGTGCGTTCGTAACACGCCTGGCGTCACCGGTTTCCTGGGCGGCAACGGCAAGCCCGCTCCGCTTTCCCGCGACGAGTACAACAAGATGACTCGTCGTCCCGGTAAGGGCGATTCGCCCAAGCGCACTTCGGTCGATATTCAGGTCGGCACGTCTGTCCGCGTCACCGATGGCCCGCTTACCGACTTTGATGGCAAGGTCTCCGAGGTTAACACCGAGCAGGCAAGCTTAAGGTCACGCTGATGATCTTTGGCCGCGAGACGCCGGTTGAGCTCGACTTTAACCAGGTCGCTGTCATCGCTTAAGTTTTCGTCCGTTCGCGCGAGCGTGCTTCTTCTGTGACTGCTCATCTCAGGAGTGCTTCTAACACGTGCGTGCTTACGATATAGCAAGTACTTCACACTCGTGATTCGAAAGGAATGACCATGGCTGAGAAGAAGGTTGCCAACGTCATTAAGCTCCAGATTCCTGCTGGTGCAGCTAACCCCGCTCCTCCCGTCGGCCCCGCCCTGGGCGCTGCTGGCGTGAACATCATGCAGTTCTGCCAGGCCTTTAACGCCGAGACGCAGGACAAGAAGGGTGACATCATCCCCGTTGAGATCTCTGTCTACGAGGATAAGTCCTTCTCCTTCATCACCAAGACCCCGCCGGCGGCTCACCTCATCAAGAAGGAGCTGAACCTCAAGTCTGGTTCCGCTAAGCCCCAGGCTGACAAGGTCGGTCAGCTCTCCCAGGAGCAGCTCACCAAGATCGCCGAGATCAAGATGCCGGACCTCAATGCCAACGACATTGACGCCGCCAAGAAGATCATCGCCGGTACCGCCCGTTCCATGGGCGTCACCATCGCTGAGTAGCGATTTCTTTAGGTAATAACGGGTGCTCCGACCGGGGCGCCGTTATATGTGTGCAATAGGGCACACGATACGATGTGGGAGGGCTCACGCCCGTTTAACCACAGGAGGTAATGCACATGGCTAAGCATGGTAAGAGCTATAACGCCGCTGCGAGAAGATCGACCGCGCCACGCTCTACACCCCCCTTCAGGCTGCCAAGCTCATCAAGGAGCTCGACACCGCCAAGTTCGACGAGACCGTCGAGGCTCACTTCCGTCTGGGCATCGATACTCGTAAGGCTGACCAGAACATCCGTGGTTCCATCTCCCTGCCCCACGCACCGGCAAGACCGTTCGTGTTGCCGTCTTCGCCGAGGGCGAGAAGGCCCGCGAGGCCGAGGCTGCCGGCGCCGACATCATCGGTTCCGACGAGCTCGTCGCCCAGATTCAAAAGGGCGAGATCAACTTCGACGCCGCTATCGCTACGCCGAACATGATGGCCAAGGTTGGCCGCATCGGTAAGATTCTTGGTCCCCGTGGCCTCATGCCGAACCCCAAGCTCGGCACCGTGACCATGGATGTTGCCAAGATGGTTTCCGAGCTCAAGGCCGGCCGCGTTGAGTATCGCGCCGACCGTTACGGCATCTGCACGTGCCCTGGGCAAGAAGTCCTTCTCTGAGCAGCAGCTCGTCGAGAACTACGCTGCCCTGTACACCGAGATCCTGCGCGTCAAGCCCTCTTCTGCTAAGGGCAAGTACGTCAAGTCCATCTCCGTGTCTTCCACCATGGGCCCTGGCGTCAAGGTCGATCCCGCTGTCCAGCGTGACTTCCTGCTGAGTAACTTTTAGTTACTGCCTGAGCAAAGCAAGCATTGCTAAAGAAACCCGGTTCTGCCTCGTGCAGGACCGGGTTTCTTGCTATCTCGGGCCAAAACCGCCACAAAGGTGCCTGTCCCCTTTGTGACGGTTACCAGGGTGTTCTGGCGGTAGAGGACTCGATTGCCTCGTGGCGCTTGAGCTCGCGGCGCATGGTTTGCGAATTGAGCCAAGCTGCCTGCCAGCCACGGATGGGGTAGCTCGCTTCGTCCAGCTCAAACTGCGTATAGCCACAGGCGTTGATGATCGTTGCCCCGCATGCGTGCTGACGTTCGCGTTGAAAGTCGCGACCATAGCATTGGTGCACATGCCCGTGCACCATGTACTCGGGATTCCAGGATTCGAGTGCTGTGTTAAAGCATTCGAATCCTCGATGCGGCAGATCATCCAGATCGCCCACGCCGGCGGCGGGTGCATGGGTCAGCAGAATGTCGCAGCCGCCGACCATCCTCACTTTGCGGGACAGCTTGCGCACACGCTTGGCCATCTCGTGCTCGGTATACATGTTGGCACCGTCTCGGTAGCGCATGGAGCCGCCAAGCCCCGCAATGCGGACGCCGCGATACACGTACACGGTGTCTTCGACACAAATGCAGCCGCCCGGTGCATGACGCGCATAGCGGTCATCGTGATTGCCACGCACGTAGATGAGCGGTTTGTTGATGACCGTGACCAAAAACTCAAGATAATCCGGGTCCAGATCTCCTGCGGATAAAATCAAATCGATACCCTCAAAGCGCTCCTTGCGAAAGCACTCCCATAGGCATCGTTCTTCGGTATCGGCTATGGCAAGGATTTTCATAGGGCGCGGACCTTCGGCTCATCGTCGAGTTGCGGAATGGTGCCCACCACGTTGTCGGCCAGCCAGTCCATCTCGACGATTTGCGTGCTCGGCAGCGGGGGAAAGCCCTCGATCTGCACCACGCCGTCTTGGCTATGGAGCTCGCCGCCAAATGGATTGATGGAGCCCTCGACGATGCCATTGCGGAGCAGCTGAACAAGCTTACGCGTCTGATAGGGCAGGCCCGGAGCGTAGCGAATGTCGATGACGCCCGAGCTCATACCATACCAGTAGTTGACGGCACGAACCTGGCTGTCGTCACTGGTCTCACCCCAGGTGCCGTGCAGCAGACTTCGCACGATAAGCTCGTAGTATCGGCCCCAGTTCCATACCGGCATGGCAATGCGACAACCTTGCCATCGACCAGACGGTGGAGTCCGTAGGCCGTGGGGTCTTCGAGTGACTTTGACATGTCGGCGCCGGTCATGACGCTCGCGCCTTCGCGGCACATGGCCTCGGCAAGGCCTCCAGCGGGCACATCGCCCCAGGTCAGGATAATTTGCGCACGGGGGTCGAGCAGCGAGGCGCCAATCGCAAAGGCGTTGATCTCGCTGAGCGCGCCCGAGGCGAAGACCGACGCGTGGTAACCGATGCGGTGGTTGTCCGCCATGCTGGCGGCAAGGGCGCCCAAGAGAAATTTGGCCTCGTACATCTTGCCAAAGTACGAACGGACGCTTTGGTGGGGAAGGCCGATGGAGCAGTTGAGGAATCGCACCTGAGGATACTCGACGGCAGCCCTGAGCGTGTATTCCATCAGGCGGTGCGAGGTCGAGAAGATGACGTTTGCTCCATGTTTGACAGCCGTTTCCACGGCGGCGTAGAACACGTCCGGATCGTGACAGTCCTCGAACGCCTCGGTACGCACGATGCCGCCAAAGTGCTCGTCGAGATATTGGCGCCCTTGGTCGTGCAGACTATCCCAGCTCGACGTGGCACACGGGTATTCGTGAATAAAGGCGATACGCAGGGGGTTGGCCGCCGAGTAGACGGTCTTGCCCATAAAGAAGTTGAGCACGCCGGAGGTGGGCTTGGCGGGCGCCTCTTCCTCATCGACGCTCGGCGCTTCGACAAGATCGACCTTGTCCTCGTCATTTTTGCCGGCAATGACCAGCTCGCGCCAAATCTTGCACAGGCGGTTGACGACGATGTCCGTCGGCGTATCCAGTAGACGGTCTTGGTTGTACACGTTGAGGTAGACGAGCATGGCGTCGGCGGGCGTAATGTCCAGATGGTCGCCGCCGGCGCGCAGGTAGGCGCGTTTAAAGAGTAGGAAGGTATGGCGCAGGTAGTCGACCTTTTTCTGTGGCCACTTTTCGACAAGGTCCTGGCCGAGCATCTTGCGAGCGTCTCATAGCTTCCCTCGCGCGAGAACTCGATCTCGTATAGGGGGCAGACGCGCCAAAACGCGCAGAACTCGCCGTACAGGCGACTTTCGACGGAATCCCATGTGCCGGGGTAGAGGCGGGTGACCTTGGCCGAAACCGTCGGGGCGTCCAGGAATTTGAGGACGCTGACGCGCTTGTTGCCCTCCTGGACGTAGAACCGATGCATGAACTCGGTGACGATGATGGGGTCGCGATAGCCCTCGGTCACCTGGATGTCATAGAGGTTGGACACTTGCGGGCGAACTCGGTGCTAAATGGCAACAGGGGCATAAAGTTGCACGAAAAGGCAGACTGACGGCCCTTGGTAACCGTGCCGACGACCATTTCGAGCGGAATGTCCCTTAGGCCGACGCTCTCTCGCTGACCTAAGGGGAGCTGGGCAACGAGGCTATCGAGGTCCGTAAGGTACGGGTGCTCGCTTTGGCTGATGGCGCGACGGCGTCCCTGCTCGCCGCGCTTGCGTGCTTGACGATAGGCCTCTTCCATGGTGTCTACTCCCTTAGTCGTTTAAACAACGATATGAACCATGGTACCACGATGCGAAACCACCACAATGGTGCCTGTCCCCTTTGCGGTGGTTTTAGGCGATGATGGGGGCGATGGCGCGGATGCAAGCGTCGGCTGCCGTGAAAGTGGTGCTGTCGTCGCTGACGATAAAGATGATCTTGCCTTTAATGCCAAAGTCGCCAATCTCGCTAAAGAGCACATAGGGCTCTTTGTCAAAACCGGAGATGGGTGAGACGGCCGTTTTGGTGGCGCTAACGAGCTCGTCTGCTAGCGTGTCGAGCGAGGCCCATTTGGAGGGGTCTTTGACCGCGACGGGGACGGCCACGCGCCCAAAGGGCATCAAATGCACGAGTGTGTTCTTGGAGATGCTGGAGTTGGGGACGATGATGGTTTGCCCGCAGGCATCTTCGATGGTCGTGTGGCGCCAGGTGATGTCTTGGACCACGCCCGATACGCCACCGACCTCGATGTTGTCGCCGGGCTTGATGATGCCCATAAAGGTCACCTGCATGCCGCCGATAAGGTTTGACAGCGTGTCCTGAAAGCCGAGCGAGATGGCGATGCCGCCGACGCCAAGAGCGGCGACGAGCGCGTTTGCGTTAATGCCAAAGCAGTTGTCGAGGATAAAGCTGCCGCCGATCATCCAGATGACGGCGCGCGCGATGTTGATGAAGATACTTGATGCCGGAAGCGGGTTGTCGTCGCGATTGAGCAGGTGACGCAGGGTCTTGGATACGACCTTGACGCGATGGCGGTGCCTATCGCCAAGATGCCGGCCCAGATGATGTTGTGGACCCATCGCTGCTCAAAGAAATGAAGAATCGGCTCAAACAATTCCATGTAGGGAAAACCTCCTAATGATCGTTCAACCATGATACCCATCAAAAAGCCCGTCCGATCACATCGGACGGGCTTCTGTGCTCGATATAAGGGTTAACGAAAGCCACCACAAAGGTGCCTGTCTCCTTTGTGGTGGCTTTCCAAGGCGTTAGCTCAGCAGCATGCGGTCGTTGGCGAGCTCGCGCCCGAGACCTCCTCGAACTTCTGCAGCAGGTCGGCGACGGTGAGCGACTTCTTCTCGTCGCCCGCCACGTCGTAGATAACGTGGCCCTCGTGCATCATGATCAGGCGATTGCCCAGACGGATGGCGTCATTCATGTTGTGCGTGACCATGAGCGTGGTCAGGTGGTTCTCGTCGACAATCTCCTCGGTCAGATTGAGCACCTTAGAGGCGGTCTTGGGGTCGAGTGCCGCGGTGTGCTCGTCGAGCAGCAGCAAGCGCGGCTTGGTGAGCGTGGCCATGAGCAGCGTGAGTGCCTGGCGCTGGCCACCCGAAAGCAGGCCGACCTTGGCGTTGAGGCGCGTGTCCAGGCCAAGGTCCAGGCGCTTGAGCAGCTTAACGTACTCGTCCTTCTCGGCCTTGGTGACGCCCCACGAAAGGCCGCGACGCTGGCCGCGACGCTTGGCGAGGGCCAAGTTCTCGGCAATCTGCATGTCGGCTGCGGTGCCGCGCATGGGATCCTGGAACACGCGGCCCAGGTACTTGGCGCGCTGCGACTCGCTCAGGCGCGAGATGTCGGTGCCGTCGAGCTCGATAACGCCCGAATCGAGCGGATATACGCCGGCAATCATGTTGAGCAACGTGGATTTGCCGGCGCCGTTGCCGCCGATCACAGTTACAAAGTCGCCGTCGTTGAGGGTGAGGTCGACGCCGGTGAGCGCGCGCTTCTCGGTGACGGTGCCCTTGTTAAAGGTCTTCTTGACGTGCGAGAGCTTAAGCATCTGCCTCATCTCCCTTCGTGTAGGAGCTGCGGAGCTTATAGCGCTCCCAAACCACGGGCACGCACAGGGCCACGGCGACGATCACGGCGGAGAGCAGCTTCATGTCGTTGGCGTCCATGCCCAGCTGCAGCACGATGGCGCGGATAAGGAAGTACACCACGGAGCCAAAGACGGCGGAGGCAAGACGGACGCTAAACTGCGTGAGGCCGCCGGGCAGCAGGCGACCGAGCACCTCGCCGATGACGATGGCGGCAAGACCGATAACGATGGCGCCGGTGCCCATGCCAATGTCGGCATACTTCTGGCTCTGGCAGATGAGCGCACCCGAAAGGCCAATGAGGGCGTTGGAGAGCACGAGGGCGATCATTTTGGTGGTGTTGGTGTTAACGCCCAGGGCGCGGATCATGTACTCGTTGTTGCCGGTGGCACGCAGCGCCGAGCCGATCTCGGTGCCAAAGAACCAGTACAGGATGGCGACGATGGCCACGGCCAGCACAATGCCTAGGATAATGGCAACAGTGGACTGCGGCAGGCCCGTCATGTTGCTGACGGATGAGAAGATAGTGCCCTTGGCAAGGATGGGCGTGTTGGACTTGCCCATGATGCGCAGGTTGATGGACCACAGACTGATCTGCGTAAGGATTCCGGCGAGGATTGCGGGAATCTCAAAGACGGTGGTCAAGATGCCCGTGACGGCGCCCGCGATGGCGCCGGCGCACATGCCGGCCAGCACGGCGAGCAAGGGGTCGACGTTATTGTTGACGATGAGTACGGCGCAGACACAGCCGCCGAGGGCAAAGCTGCCGTCGCAGGTCATATCGGGGATGTCGAGCAGGCGGAACGTGATAAACACGCCAAGCACCATAATGCCCCAGAGGACGCCCTGCGAAACGGCGCCCTGCAATGCAATGAGCATGCTTCATACCTCCTAGGATAGGGTGGACACGTGATTTTCCATAATAGCGGTACCAATGCATAAAAGAGCTGCGGACGGATGTTTTGTCTCATCCGAAACAAGCAGGGCGAACGCCGGTCTTTAGCGTTCGCCCCAAGGACTCAGATATTGAATAACGCAGCTATGGCGCGAGAACGAACCCTAGATGCGTTACGGCGCATGGTGCTACTCGTCCAGGGCGGAGAGGTCGATGCCCAGAGCCTCGGCCATCTCGTCGTTCTTGACGACGACCAGGTCCTTGCTCGAGAGGTGCTCGATAGCCATATCCTCGGGCTTAGTCTCGCCCTTCAGAATCTTAACGGCCATCTCACCTGCAGCGTAGCCCAAGTCCTCATAGTTGATGGAGAGGGTGAACAGGCCGCCGGCCTTGCACATGCCCTCCTCGCCAGTCACGAAGGGGAGCTTGTTCTCCTTGCAGATCTGGCCGACCTGCGAGGCACCCGCGGCGATGGTGTTGTCGGTGGGGGAGTACAGCGCGTCGACCTTGCCCACGGCAGACTCGACGACGGACTGAATCTCGTTGGAGCTCGAGACGGTGAAGTCAGTGTACTCGAGGCCCAGCTTGTCGAGTTCCTTCTTGGCGGCCTTGATCTGGACGTCGGAGTTGGACTCGGCGGTGCAGTAGAGCAGGCCGACTTTCTTAACGTCGGGCAGGACCTTCTGCATCATCTCGAGCTGCTCGGCGACCGGGGTGAGGTCGGAAGCGCCCGTGACGTTGGTGCCGGGCTTGTCGTTGTCCTGGACCAGGCCGGAAGCGGCGTAGTCGGTGATGGCGCAGCCAACGATGGGGATATCAGCGGTGGCGCCGGCGGCAGCCTGCGCGGCGGGCGTGGCGATGGCATAGATCAGGTCGACGCCATCGCCCACGAACTTGTCGGCGATGGACTTACACGTGGACTGGTCGTTCTGGGCGTTCTTCTGGTCGATCTTGACCTTGAGACCGCTCTTCTTGATGGCTTTGACAAAGCCATCATTGGCGGCGTCGAGTGCGGAGTGCTCGGTGAGCTGCAAAACGCCGATGGTGTAGTCGGAACCGGCGGCAGCAGAGCCGGAACCAGAGTTGCCGCCGCATCCGGCGAGCGGAGCGAGCGCGAGCAGGCCGGCAGAGACCAGAAGGCTCCTGCGGCTGATGGTGATGTCCTTCATATCATTACCCCCAGTATAAAAATGGCTGGAAACACTGCACTGGGACAAAGTGCAAGTGGAACTATAGTAGCGCTGATGTCCATTTTTACAACAGCTCGGCGGGTTTTTTAATACAGAACCGGATGGGCGGTACGGGTAGTCGAATGGACGGCGGAGGGTCTTATGCGGCGGAGGAGGCATCGTCCTCGTCCAGGCGGCGAAGAGCTTCTTGCCGTCGAGGAGACGTGTGGTGACGTTTCTCATGCGGCCGATCTCAACGGTACGCAGCGTGTCGTCGGCGCCTCGCGCGTCATAGACCGTTCCCAGCAAATACGAGATGCCGTCTCGTTGCTTGATGGCAAAGGGCCGGAGTGTCATCCGTGCCACTTCGACCTCTCCGCGTGCCGTGACACTCGAAATATCAAAACTCACCGTGGTTCCGTGGTCGATGGCCTGCTCGATGAGCTCGCAGGCATCGATGCGCTTGACGGGCGTGCGTGTGGCCTTGGTGGATTTGCCGCCTGCGCTTGGAGCAGGCTCGGGTGCATCGAGGTAGCCGCGAACGTCGGCACTCGCCATGGCGACCAGGTGCTGCGCCATGCTTTTTCGAATGGCGATGGGCGTAGAGCGGTTGCGCATGACCATGCCGTGGAGTCGGATGATCTCTTCGTCGGTGAGCGGACGGGTCAAGAGCCGATACCCCACGCCGCGCTTGTACTCAATTTCGTATCCAGCATGGCGAAGTGCGGAGATGGCGGTGTAGATGCTGCGCCGCGCCGCCGAGATGGGCATGCGGGCGGGGTCGTCGGGATGGGCGAGGCGCCGGATCAACTCATCGGAAAGCATGGCCTTGTCCTCGCCGGTGTTTTCGCTTAATAGTTGCAGGATGCGAACGGCGCGATAGGCTGCCATCGAGCGGCGCCCCTCGTCGTGGTCTCGTAAGTTTCAACAGCGGTTTCGGTCATGGCGCCCACGTCCTTTCCGTTTTGGGTGGCGACGGTATGGAGCCTAGGACGCGGGGCTTTCCCAGGGGTGCAGGACGCCCTGGGCGGTCGGTAGCCGTCGCAAGCGGCGGGTCGAGTTTCAACAGCCCTGCCCAACTGACCAAAAACTTGCCAAAAGCTTGACGGATGCTGTTGAAAAAAGCGCCCCTCGGCTTGCCGAGAGGCGCTGGCGTGATGCGCTGGAACGTGTTTGGTGGCGCTGTGGCGATTAGAAGTCGGCGTTGCCCACGGTGCGCGGGTGCGGCAGGACGTCGCGGATGTTGCCCACGCCGGTCAGATACATGACCAAGCGCTCGAAGCCCAAGCCGTAGCCGGCGTGCTTGCAGGAACCGTAGCGGCGCAGGTCAAGGTAGTACTTGTACTGCTCGGGATTCATGCCCAGGTCCTTGATGCGGGCCTCGAGCAGATCCAGGCGCTCCTCGCGCTGGGAGCCGCCGATAATCTCGCCGATACCCGGCACCAGGCAGTCGGCGGCGGCGACGGTCTTGCCGTCCTCGTTCATGCGCATGTAGAACGCCTTGATCTCGGCCGGGTAGTCGGTTACGAAGGTCGGGCGCTTAAAGTGCTCCTCGGTCAGGAAACGCTCGTGCTCGGTTTGCAGGTCGATGCCCCAGCTCACGGGATAGTCAAACTTGTGACCGGCGGCGACGGCCTGCTCCAGGATTTCGACAGCCTCGGTGTAGGTAACGCGGGCAAAGTCGGAGTTTGCCACATGGTCCAGGCGCTCGATCAGGCCCTTGTCCACAAACTTGTTGAGCATATTGAGCTCGTCGGGGCAGGTGGCCATAACGTCCTTAAGGACGTACTTGAGCATGGCCTCGGCGTTATCCATGTAGTCGTTCAGGTCGGCAAAGGCCATCTCGGGCTCGATCATCCAAAACTCGGCGGCGTGGCGCGTGGTGTTGGAGTTTTCGGCGCGGAAGGTGGGGCCAAAGGTGTACACGTCGCCAAAGGCCATGGCAAAGTTCTCGGCATTGAGCTGGCCGGACACGGTAAGGCTCGCGTGCTTGCCAAAGAAGTCTTGGCTCCAGTCGACCTCGCCGGACTCGGTGAGGGGCGGATTTTTGGGGTCGAGCGTGGTCACGCGGAACATCTCGCCGGCGCCTCGCAATCACTCGTGGTGATGATAGGGGTGTTGACGTAGACAAAGCCCTGCTCCTGGAAGAAGCGGTGGATGGCGGCAGCCGCGACAGAACGGATGCGGAACACGGCACGGAACAGGTTGGTGCGCGGGCGCAGGTGCTGCTGGGTGCGCAGGAACTCGACGGTTGCGCGCTTCTTCTGCAGCGGGTAATCCGGGGCGCTGACGCCCTCGACCTCGATGGAGGTGGCAGAAAGCTCGAAAGGCTGGGGTGCATCGGGGGTCAGCTTGACGGTGCCGGTGCAAATGAGTGCGGCCGAGACGTTTTGATGGGCGATCTCGTCGTAGTTGTCGAGCGCCTCGCGGTTCATGACGACCTGCAGGTCGCGGAAGCAGCTGCCGTCGTTGAGCGTAACAAAGCCAAAGTTCTTCATGTCGCGGACGGACTTGACCCAGCCGGCAACGGTGACGGTCTGGCCACCGAGCGACTCGGCATCGACATAGAGCTGCGCGATTTTGGTGCGGTTCACGTATCCTCCATAACGGTTGAATGATAGTTATCCATACAGTTCGATATTCTAGCAGCTCGGCTCATTTGGGCTATACAGATAAGGCATTGGCGGGATGGTTTTTCAAACGAAAAGCGCCCGCGGCCAAATGGTCGCGGGCGCTTGACGAGGTGCCTTTTGGTTGTGTGGCGCGGGGCCTGGCTACTTGGTCTTGGCAACCAGCAGCGGGTCGCCAAGCTTGACGAGCGGGTTGCCGCCGATAAGCGTTCCAGACTCGCCGACATGGTCGATGCTCTTAAGACGATCGAGCTCGGAGACGATGACGGTCACGATGTCCTCGTGGCCGGCGGCCTTGATGGCCTCGCGATCGAAGCTGATGAGCGGCTGGCCGGCCTTGACCACATCGCCCATCTCGACAAAGCGGGCAAAACCCTTGCCGTTCATTTCCACGGTGCCCAGGCCAACATGGATGAATACGCGCAGACCGTCCTCGGTGATCATGCCGATGGAGTGGTTGGTGACGGTGGTGGCGCCGATACGGCCGTTAGCGGGGGCGTAAATGGTGCCGGTAATGGCTCGATGCCGTAGCCCTGGCCGAGCATGCCCGAGGCGATGGTCTCGTCGGGAACCTCACTCAGATTGACGAGCACGCCGTTGACGGGAGCGTAGATGACGCCTTCGCGGGTGGCGAAGCTTGCTGCGGGCGGAACGGACGCCTCGCCCGACGAAGTGAACGTGGACTTGAGCGAATCGAGCAGACCCATAGATGCCTCCAACGTATCAGGCGTGCATGTTGCACGCGTGTGGTTTGCCGGAAACGTTTCGTACGTGTTTCCCAGCATGGTCAGCGCTCCTATTTTACGCTGCTTAACGATGCCTCTGAACAGCGATTTTGTGATATATCAGTTGAAGGCCAACTCATTGCGGGGGTGTTTCTGCGCCGCGGGCTCAAGTGGGGTACGCTAAGGTGCGAAAAACGAGTGCGCACGAATCGCACGGAGGGAGCACCTATGATTATTGAGAACCATGCGCTGTGGGGCGAGGAGCCGACCGAGGATTATCCGGCGACGTTTACGTATCTGGGTGCCGAGCCGCTGCCCGACAAGCCCAATGGCCGCCGCCCCGCGGTGATCATCTGCGGCGGAGGCGGGTTTACGCATATCGCTCCGCACGAGCAGGACCCGGTGGCGTTTGCGTTTTTGGACCGCGGCTACCAGGCCTTTGTGCTCAACTATGTGACGAGCGCCACGGGCGACGTGAGCTTTCCGCACCCGCAGGCGGACCTCGCCAAGATGGTCGCTACCGTGCGCGCAACGCCGACGAGTGGCATGTCGATCCCAAGCGCGTGTGCATCGTGGGTTTCTCGGCGGGCGGCATGATCTGCGCCTCGTTGGCAACGCAGTGGAAGACCGGACCTTCGCGGGCCTTGCCGGGGCTCGTCCGGAGGATATTCGTCCCGACGCCGTGGTGCTGGGCTATCCGTTGCTCGACCTTGCCTATGTGCGCGATATGCAGACGCGCGACCCGCGCATCGACCTGCGCGTGCCCAAGACGGGTGGCAAGACGGGGCGCGATTTGCTCAACGACTATCTGTCGATGGTGACGGGCGGCGAGGCGACCGATGAGCACCTGGCCGACATTTGCCCTACCACGCACGTTTCGCGTCAGATGCCCCCGACCTTTGTGTGGGGCGTTTCGGACGACAAGACGGCGCCGGTCGCGCAGGTCTACCCGTTTGCGCAGCGCATGGCCGAGGAGGGTGTTGCATGCGAGATGCACGTCTTTGACCAGGGTGGCCACGGCCTTTCGCTCGGCAACGCCAATACCGCGGTCGACAACGAGGACAAGCAGGTTTCCGTCCGTCCCTGGATCCGTCTGGCCTTCCGCTTCCTGGAACGCCATATGTAAAAGTAGACTACTTGCCCGTTTCAAAAAGTCTGCTTAGAGGAGGAGCCATGCTTGAGGGTACGTATGTGGTTTTGGCCCAGACGCCGGTGGGGAGCAAGCGCGGCGAGGTGACGTTTTCACATGGGGTGAACGGCGCGCTCAGGGCAGTACTAAACGTCAGGGGCCTCAATATCGCTCTCTCGGGTGCCCGCGCTGAGTGCGATTTCTTTGAGCTCTCGGGTACTATCTCCCACGTCTTGATGGGCAAGGCGCCCTTTACATGCACGGGGTCGGTTGAGGGTGATCGACTCACTGCTACCGCGCGGTCGGGTTCCATTTCGATCTCGCTGAGCGGTATGCGCAAAGAGCTTTCGGGGCGCACCGCATAAAGTTTGCGCAGGTAAACATCGGTATTTGACTTTATAAAATAGTTCAGAGCGCTATCATTTGTCGTTACGAGTTGGTTAGCCCCGGTAAACGGTTAACCGCGTCTAACGAAAGGATGAGCGCGTGAAGCTCGATACACTCGAGATTGGAAAGGACGCCGTTGTCGCATCGGTGGCATCGGACGATCAGGCACTCCGACAGCATATTTTGGACATGGGCCTAACTCCGGGCACCGAAGTTACCATGATGAAGTATGCCCCCATGGGCGATCCGCTCGAGATTCGCCTGCGCGGCTACGAGTTGACGCTGCGCAAGGACGATGCCGCACGCATTGAGCTCGTGGATGTGCACGACACCGATACCGGCCCGCGCGTTAACGCCGCAATCGGCACGACGGATCACCCGGCCCTGGGCGAAGGGACGTATTCGCCTCGTGCTGCCAAGACGGCCGTGCCCGAGGGCGCACCGCTGCATTTTGCCCTCGCCGGCAACCAAAACTGCGGTAAGACCACGCTGTTCAACCAGCTTACGGGCTCCAACCAGCACGTCGGTAACTTTCCCGGCGTGACGGTCGACCGCAAGGACGGCACCATCCGTAACCATCCCGAGGCAAGCGTTACCGACCTGCCCGGCATCTATTCGCTGTCTCCGTACACGGGCGAAGAGATCGTCAGTCGCCAATTTATCCTGGACGAAAACCCCGATGCCATCATCGACATTATCGACGCCACCAACATCGAACGTAACCTGTACCTGACACTGCAGCTCATGGAGCTCGACCGCCCCATGGTCATCGCGCTCAACATGATGGACGAGGTGACCGCCAATGGTGGTGCCGTAGACGTCAACCTGCTCGAGAGCCTGCTGGGCGTGCCTGTTGTTCCCATTAGCGCTGCCCGCAACGAGGGCATTGGCGAGTTGGTGGATCATGCCTTGCACGTGGCGCGGTTCCGCGAGCGCCCCGGTCGCCTGGACTTCTGCGCGCCCGATGGTCCAGACGGCGGCGCGCTGCATCGCTGCATTCACGGCATCGCCAACCTTATCGAGGACCATGCCGCGACGGCGCATATCCCGGTGCGTTTTGCGGCGACCAAGCTGGTTGAGGGCGACGAGCTGGTGACCGAGGCGCTTCATCTGGACCGTAACGAACTTGACGCCATCGAGCACATCATTACCCAGATGGAGGGTGAGGCCGGTACCGACCGTCTATCTGCACTGGCTGACATGCGCTTCGGCTTTATCGGCGACGTGTGTGGGCGCTGCGTCGTCAAGCCGCACGAGAGCCGCGAGCACGTGCGTTCCGTCAAGATCGACCGCATCCTGACGGGTCGCTACACGGCCATTCCAGCGTTCCTGGTGATCATGGGTCTCGTCTTTTGGCTGACGTTTGGCGTGATCGGCGCGGCGTTGCAGGGACTTATGGAGGACGGCATCGCTGCCATCATCGCCTCGGCCGATGCGGGCCTCAAGGCGTTCGGCACCAACGACGTGGTGCGCTCGCTGGCTGTCGACGGCGTGCTTACGGGCGTGGGCAGCGTGCTGACCTTCCTGCCGATTATCGTCGTGCTCTTTTTGTTCCTCTCCATTCTGGAAGACTCCGGCTACATGGCGCGTGTGGCCTTTGTCATGGATAAAGTGCTGCGTCGCTTTGGCCTGTCGGGCCGCAGCTTCGTGCCTATGCTCGTCGGTTTTGGCTGCACCGTGCCGGCTATCATGTCGACCCGTACGCTCCCATCCGAGCACGACCGCAAGATGACGGTCATGCTCACGCCGTTCATGAGCTGTTCGGCCAAGTTGCCGGTCTACGGTCTGCTGTGCGGGGCATTCTTCCCGCAGGCGACAGTTCCCGCCATGGTCTCGCTCTATCTGATTGGTATCGTGGTCGGCTGCATTGCCGCCCTGGTGCTCAACCGCACGGCATTTAAGGGCGACCCGGTGCCGTTTATCATGGAGCTTCCCAATTACCGCCTGCCGAGCGTCAAGACGACGGTGATGCTGGCATGGGATAAGGCCAAGGACTTTATTACCAAGGCCTTTACCATTATCTTTGCCGCCACCGTGGTCATCTGGTTCCTCCAGACGTTCGATATCCGCTTTAATGTGGTCGCCGATCAGTCGCAGAGTCTGCTTGCCGGTCTGGGTAGCATCATCGCGCCGGTGTTGGCCCCACTCGGTTTTGGCGACTGGCGTGCGTCGACGGCGCTCGTCACCGGACTCATTGCCAAGGAGAGCGTCATCTCGACGCTCACGGTGCTTTTGGGCGCAACGTCGCCCGCGGCGCTGTCGACCATGTTTTCGCCGTTTACCGCCTACGTGTTCCTGGTCTTTACGCTGCTGTACCCGCCCTGCGTAGCGGCAATCGGCGCCGTCAAGAGCGAGTTGGGCGCGCGCTATGCCGTGGCCGTGTTCGCGTTTCAGGTGACGGTCGCCTGGATCGTGGCGTTTGTCGTGCATTCGGCGGGCATATTGCTGGGGCTGGCTTAGTTATTTATTGATGGCGCAACCTCTGTGTATTGAGTTGATTACGGCCCCGCATCTGTTGCTGACGGATGCGGGGCCGTTGCTATATAATCGCCCATCGCTCAAGACAATCGGAGGGGGTTCCTACATGACTCAGGCAAGACAAGATGGCATCTCGCTCAAGCAGTGGCTCCCGCTTATCGGGCTTGCCTGCTGTTCGTTCGTGTTCAACACATCAGAGTTCATGCCCATTGGCCTTCTGACTGATATTGCCGCATCGTTCTCGCTCACCGAGGCCCAGGCAGGCATCATGATTTCGGTCTACGCCTGGGGTGTCATGCTGCTGTCGCTGCCACTCATGGTGTTTGCCTCGCGCTTTGAGTTCAAGCGGATGCTGCTGGGCGTTTTGGCCGTGTTTTCGCTCGGCCAGTTCTTGTCCGCCTTGGCGCCCACCTATCCTATTTTGGTTTGCGCGCGTCTGGTGGTCGCCTGCGCGCATGCCGTGTTCTGGTCGGTCGCCTCGATCATGGCTTCGCGCCTGGTCGACACCCGCCATGGGGCGCTCGCCATCAGCATAATCGCCACGGGCTCGTCCATCGCGCAGATTTTTGGCCTGCCGATCGGCCGCGCCATCGGGCTGGCCGTGGGCTGGCGCATGACATTCGCCGTGGTCGGTGCCTTCTCTGCCGCCGCGGTGGTGTACCAAGCCGCGGTGTTTCCGGCTATGCCGGCGGGTGAGCGCTTTACCGTCAAACAGCTGCCCGTGCTGCTCAAGAACCCGTTCCTGATCGCGCTCTACGCGGTCACGGTCTTTATGGCAACCGGCTATTATGCGGGTTACAGCTATATCGAGCCGTTCCTGGCGCAGGTCGCGCACGTCGACGCAAGCGCTATTACCATGACGCTGACGGCGTTCGGCTGCTCTGGTCTGCTCGGAAGCTGGCTGTTCGGCCGTCTGTTCGATGGGCATCGCTTCCCGTTCTTGGCTATCACGCTCTCCGGCGTGCCGGTGGCTCTGCTGCTCATGGGTCCGGTTGCACCGTCGCTCGTCGCCGTTCTCGCTGTTTGCGCGCTATGGGGCTGCTGCGCCACGGCCTTTAACGTGGCGTTTCAGGCCGAGCTCATCAAGTACACACCGGCGGATTCGTCGGCCGTCGCCATGTCGATCTTCTCGGGCCTGTTCAATCTGGGTATCGGCACGGGCACCGCAATCGGTGGCGCCGTGGTTTCGGGTCCCGGTATCGCTTGGATTGGCTTCGCGGGCGGGGCGATTACCGTCGTGGGCGTCATCCTCGCCATCACGGTGCTGTTCCCGGCCATACGCCGCGCAAAGCCCGTCGCCTAATCACGTCCCCTCATCAGCTGCGGTGGAATAGCTCCTGTTTAAGGCCTCTGAAGGCCCAAGCAGGAATTATTTCACCGCAACTTATTTTGGGGGAGGGGATACGCGGCGGGCATACAATGGATGTCGTTGTGTTGAGCTTACCGGGAGGTTGCTATGTGGGCATACGAGACGACGTTCTATCAGATCTATCCGCTGGGCTTTTGCGGAGCTCCGCGCGAAAACGCCGCGCCCGTTGCCGAAGATGAGCTCGCCCAGGCTGCCAACGCAGCGCCCAACCCCGATGCGCCCATCATGAAGATCGCCCAATGGGCCGACTACCTGCAAGAGCTCGGCATCGGTGCTGTGCTCATTAACCCGCCGCTCGAATCCGACGGCCATGGCTACGACACGCGCAGCCTGCGCCATATCGACCGTCGCCTGGGTGGGGATGCCGATTTTGCCGCTGTATGCGAGACGCTGCACGCCCATGGCATCCGCGTGGTGCTCGATGCGGTCTTCAACCATGTGGGCCGTGGCTTTTGGGCCTTCCGCGATGTGCAGGAGCGCAAGTGGGACTCGCCCTACAAGGATTGGTTCCACATCAGCTTTGACGGCGACTCCTGCTATGGCGATGGCTTTTGGTACGAGGCTGGGAAGGCCATTTTGAGCTCGTGAAGCTCAACCTGCAAAACCCCGCCGTGGTCGATTACCTGCTCGAGTCCGTGCGCCGTTGGGCCGACGTCTTTGGCGTCGACGGCCTGCGCCTGGACGTTGCCTATATGCTCGACCGCGACTTTATGCGCCGCCTGCACGCCTTTGCCCGTGAGCTCAAGCCCGACTTTGTGCTGATCGGCGAGACGCTCCACGGCGACTACAACCAGATCGTCAACGACGAGATGCTCGACTCCTGCACCAACTACGAGTGCTACAAGGGCCTGTACTCCAGCTTTAACTCGGTCAATATGTTCGAGATCGCGCACTCGCTGCACCGCCAGTTTGGCGGTGACCCGTGGTGCATTTATCGCGGCAAGCATCTGCTGTCGTTTGTCGACAACCACGATGTGCCGCGCCTGGCGAGCATCCTTACCGACAAGTCCTGTCTGCGCCCCGCTTATGGCATGCTCTTTGGCATGCCGGGCATTCCGTGCGTCTACTATGGCAGCGAGTGGGGGATTCCTGGCGAAAAGGGCGGCCCCGATGGTGACTGGGCGCTGCGACCTGCGCTCGATGAGCCTGCGCCCAACGAGCTGACGGCCTTCATCAAGCAGCTCGCGCACCTGCGCTCGGCAGACGACGCGGCGGCCCGTGCCCTCAACTATGGTGCCTATCGCAACGTGGTGATTCAGACAAGCAGCTGCTGTTCGAGCGCGCCTGCGACGACGCGACGGTGCTCGTGGCGGTCAATGCCGTGAACGAGCCCTATACCTTTGGAGCCGGCGAGCTCAACGGCTCCTTTGCCGACCTACTTGCCGACGATGCGCCCACGGTCGAGCTTACGGGTACCCTCGAGCTTGCACCCTATGAGGTGCGCTATCTACTGAGGGCCTAGCCCATGCCTGTGTCCGACGAGGGCTATCAACATATTGAGCATGGGTTTGAACCCGTGTTTGACGAGCGCTCGCGCGTTTTGGTGCTCGGATCGTTTCCCTCGGTGCTTTCGCGCGCCAACGCCTTTTATTACGGCAACCCTCAGAATCGCTTTTGGCGTGTGATGGCCGTGTGCTCGGTGCGCCCGTGCCGCCCAACGAGGGAGACTCTTTGGCGAGCGGCGAGCCCGCGACGCTCGACGCCTCGGTTGCTGCCAAGCGATCCATGCTGCTTAACGGTGGCGTAGCCTGTGGGATGTGATCGAGAGCTGCGACATTAAGGCTCGAGTGACGCTAGCATCAAAAACGTTGTGCCGGCACATATTGAACGCATTGTGGATGCCACGCCGATCGAGATCGTTGTCTGCAACGGCGGCACGGCCGGACGGCTCTACAAACGCTATCTACAAGAGCGGACGGGGCTACCCGCCATCGTGCTGCCGTCGACGAGTCCTGCCAACGCGGCGTGGCGTTTGGAGCGGCTTGTCGAGCGTTGGAGTGAAGCCGTTGACTGGGCAGCTCATTAATTTAGATTATTGATTGAGTGCGGGCGCGAGGTGTTTCAGAACGCCTCGCCAGATCGGCACGGGCACGGCTGGCTCGGCGCAAGCCATGCCGTCGGCGTCGACGTCCTCGGCATTACCACCACCAAGTCGCTGCGCATGCTCAACCGAACAGCCCATACGAACGGCGCCTACGAGCTTGTCCATCGCTTCCGAAAACGGTCGCCGCAAGAGTCCCATGCGCGGTGAGTGACGAAGCGCCGCGAAGCCGCTGCCGGTACAGGCGACAACGCCGCCGCACCATGACAGCCCACGAAGGTCGCACGCCGCTCGCAGACGCACGACGAGCCCGTGTGCTCGCTCCAGGCCGCCGATGTCGGCCTGGACAACAACGTAGGCACGCGTCCCTGCGCCGCCAAAGCGGTCGAGCACCTGCTCAATGGGCGCCATCGCTTCATCATTGGGTGCATCTTCAACGGCGAACACAATGCCATCGGCGGTACCGGCAACGCTGCCGGCATCATCCGCCTCCAAGTCGACTGGATGGGGGAGTGCGGTGCCGGAAATCTGTGCATAGGCGGCGATGGCATCCTGCAGGTCCCAGAGCAAAAACTCAAGATCGGCGCTCTTGGGAATACTGATATACGCAATGGTTTGCAGCGTTTTTGGTACATCGCCGCGTGCGGTCGTCTCCATGCCGCCTTCTTTCCGGTTGGTTTCCGTTTAGGTTACACCGTCCGGCGGCGTCCCGCCGCGCTATCCTAGTGCAACCCTTACGAAAGGAACGTCATGCGTCTGCCCATGAACACCTCGCTTGCCACGCTTAAGCCCTCCGGTATCCGCCGGATCAACGCGCTCGCCGCCCAGCATCCGGGGTGCATCGCGCTCGCGCTAGGTGAGCCCGATTTTCCCACGCCCGATGTGATTAGCGCCGAGGTGACTGCTTCGTTGGACCGCGGCGACACGCACTATCCGCCCAACAACGGTCGCCCCGCCCTGCGTGAGGCGTTATCTGCTACATGGGGGACGCGGGCCTTATGTTTTCGGCCGACGAGGTCATCCTGACCGACGGCGCGACCGAGGCCCTGTCGGCAACATTTATGGCTATGCTCAACCCCGGCGACGAGGTCATTATTCCCACGCCGGCCTTTGGCCTGTACGAAAGCATCGTTGTGGCCAATCACGCCAAAGCGGTCTTTTTGGATACGGGGCCTGCGCAATTTCAGATTGACGAGGATGCGCTTCGCGCCTGTGTGACCCCGGCGACCAAGGCCATCGTTATCTGCTCGCCCAACAATCCCACGGGCTGCATTCTCAACGCGGCATCGCTCAACGCCGTGGCGCGCGTAGCGGAGCAGTCGGGCATCTACGTGTCTGCGACGACGTGTACAACCGTTTGGTCTATGTGGATGGTTACGAGCGTTTTGCCCAGCGACACCCGGAGCTGCGCGAGCAGACGGTGATCATCGAGAGCTTCTCCAAGCCCTGGGCCATGACCGGCTGGCGCCTGGCTGGCTCGCAGCAGCGGCACCCGTCATCGCCGAGATCGCAAAAGCTCACCAATACCTAGTATCGAGCGCCGTCTCCTTCGAGATGGACGCCGCAGCTCGAGCCCTGACCGTCGACCCAACCCCCATGCTCAAAGTCTACCGAGCCCGCCGCGAACGCGTACTCGCAGCCTTATACGCCATGGGCCTCGACGTAGTAGAGCCCGCAGGAGCCTTCTATACCTTCCCGAGCATCAAACAATTCGGCCTGACAAGCGAAGACTTCTGCATCAAAGCCATCAAAGAGGCCAACGTAGCCCTAGTCCCGGGCGACTGCTTCGGCACCGAAGGCCACGTCCGCCTCAGCTATTGCGTTTCCGATAAAGACCTGGACGAAGGCCTCCGCCGCCTGTCCACCTTCCTTTCAACCCTGTAGCCCAACGGGACCCAACCCATCAGCCCACCGACCTAAGGGTTATGCGTGGGGCGCGCCGGCCAACGGCACGAGGATTCGCAACAAAGGCAACGTAGCTCCGGTCGGGAGGGGCAGGGCGAGTTTTCCGTAGATTCCGCACGAGCCGAAGGCCACTTAATGTGGCCTTCGTGCGAGCCCAGGACTTGACCGAGCGGAAAACTCGCCCTGCCCCTCCCGACCGGAGCGTATGCAGGGTTTGTGTGCGAATCCTCGTGCCCGTTGACCGACGCCGGGGTCCCCGCCATAATACTTTCGGTTCACGCACGAATCCGCTGCCAGAGACAGCCGGTGCAAACGGGCATCGCCCGCGAGCTTAATGGGACTTCCCGCCAGCCGAGGTGGTCGAGTAGATATGTCTTCTCGCCCCCGTCGCTCATGCAGCGCGGGGGCTTTCTTTTTGGACATGCCCCCGTCACGTCCTTGTGGCGGACCGTGCCCGGAAAGAATTCGAGGAGGTGTAATTCATGCCCCAGCAGTACAAAATCGACAAGGTTGCAGAGATCGAGTCCCGTATCGCCGAGAACGCCGGTCTGTTCGTCGTCAACTACAACGGTCTGACGGTTAAGCAGGCTCAGGAGCTGCGTCATCAGCTTCGCGAGTGCGGCGCCGAGATGAAGGTCTACAAGAACAACCTGGTCAAGATCGCTCTCAAGAACCAGGAGCAGCCCGAGATCGACGAGATCCTCGCGGGCCCCGTCGCTTATGTGTTCTACGAGACCGAGCCGGTCGAGGCCGCTAAGGCCCTTAAGGACTTCTCCGCTAAGTCCAAGGGCGTCCTTGAGATCAAGGGCGGTATCTCCGACGGCAAGGCCGTTTCCGCTGATGATGTTAAGGCTATCGCCGAGCTGCCCACCAAGGATCAGCTTCTCGGCCAGATCGCCGGCCTCATCTCCGGTTTCGCTCGCGACATCGCTGTCTGCGTCAACGGCGTTTCCTCTGGTCTCGCTCGTTCGATCCAGCAGGTCTCCGAGCAGAAGGCAGCCTAGTTGCTGTTTTCACCCGCGGCGGCAACGCCGCACCCCTGGCGCATTCGCGCCGTGTTTTAACTGATCTCCGTGCATCCGCACGGAAACCGAAAGGACTTAGAAATGGCTAAGCTTACCACCGATGAGATCATCGATGCTCTTAAGGAAATGACCCTTCTCGAGGCTTCCGAGCTCGTTAAGGCTATCGAGGACACCTTCGGCGTTTCCGCCGCTGCTCCTGCCGCTGTTGTCGCCGCTCCCGCTGCTGGCGCTCCTGAGGCCGAGGAGAAGACCGAGTTTGACGTCGTGCTCGAGGGCTTCGGCGACAACAAGATCCAGGTCATCAAGGCCGTCCGTGAGCTCACCAACCTTGGCCTGAAGGAGGCCAAGGAGGTCGTCGAGGGCGCTCCCAAGGCTGTTCTCGAGGGTGCCAAGAAGGAGGACGCCGAGGCTGCCAAGGAGAAGCTCGAGGCTGCTGGCGCTGCTGTCACCCTCAAGTAATCAGGCTTTCTCGCCAGATTTCTTTGCAGACGGGGTTCGCATTGCGAGCCCCGTCTTTTTTGTTTTTCGGTCCCTCGGCATCGGTTGCTCAAACTGCCATGTTCTGTGATTTGCGTCGTATCGGGTGCCCTGCCGTTGGGCAATAAAATTGCACCATTCGAGCAATAATTTGCGTTGACCTGCTGAAGAATTGTCTCTGCCTTGTAGCGACATATAGTTCCAGCGGTAAGATGCTTGGGTATCGCAATTTGGTCTGCGGCTGTGTGCCGCACGCATGGGGCGCTTTTGCGCCTGCGAAAGGATCTTTGAATAACATGAAGGCAATCATCCCCGCCGCCGGTCTTGGCACGCGTTTTCTGCCTGGCACCAAGTGCACGCCCAAAGAGATGCTGCCGGTGCTCGACAAGCCCGTCATTCAGTACGTCGTCGAGGAGGCGCTCGAGCCCGAGGAGGTCGACGATGCCATCATCGTTACTTCTCCCGGTAAGCCCGAGCTACTGAACTACTTCCAGCCCGACCGTTCGCTCGAGAACCTGCTGCGCGAGCGCGGCAAGAACGCCTATGCCGATGCTGTCGCCCACGCTGGCGGTATGCCGGTCGACTTCCGTTATCAGTACGAGCCCAAGGGCCTCGGCCATGCTATTCGCTCTGCTGCCGACGCCGTGGCAGGGGAGAACTTCCTGGTTCTTCTGGGCGACTACGTTGTGCCTAACCGCGATATCTGCGACAAGATGCTCGCCGTTTCCAAGGAGCACGGTGGCGCTTCGGTTATCGCCGTCGCTGCTTGCTCGCCCGAGGAAGTCAGCCGCTACGGTGTTATCGCCGGCGAGCGCGTCGGTTCGCTCGAGGGCGCCGAGGACGTTGCCGATGCCGAGCCGGGCGCTGTTTGGCGTATCGGCGGTCTGGTTGAGAAGCCCGCTCCCGAGGCTGCTCCGTCCAACCTGTACATCGTCGGTCGCTACCTGCTGAGCCCGCTGGTCATGGACCTGCTGGCAGATCAGCAGGCCGGCAAGGGCGGCGAGATCCAGCTCACCGACGCCATGGCCCGTTGCTCGACCGCGAGGCCATGTATGCCGTCGTCATCGACCCGCTGTCGGGCTACGACACCGGCACTCCCTCTGGTTGGATGGCCACTAACGCCCTCATGGCTGCAAACGACCCCCGCTTTGCCGATGCCTTCTGGGACGCCATCGACGAGCGCGGCGGATTGATGCGCAAGTAAGCCTTCGGGCACCGACATTTACGGGCGTGGACCTCGGTTCGCGCCCGTTTTTTATAAGAGCTGCGATTGCCGGCTCTCTGTTCACAGAAAATATATGAACAGATGTTCGATACACATACATCTACCTGCGTGTTTTCTGTCGAAAAACTTTGCTACTCCAAAAACTCAATCGCGTCAAGGCTTTTCTTGCCCAACGGTCGGTACCTGATAAACTATTAGGTCGCGATAACTGGCGAAGCTATGCCTCGCCAACCCACCGAGCATTTCCGTGAAGGAGGAAAAACCTGGTGACCTACGCATACACTGCCACTGAGCGCAAGCGCGTCAGCTTCGGGAAAATCCCGGAGGCCATGGAGCTCCCCAACCTTATCTCTGTTCAAAGGGAATCCTTTGAGCGTTTTAAGGATGAGGCCTTCGTGAGGCGTTCAAGGAATCCAGCCCCATCCAGAGTCAGAACCATGTTCTCGAGGTTACCTTCGGCGAGCATCAGTTCGGCGACCCCGCGCACACCGTCGAGGAGTGCCGCGAGAAGGATATGACCTATCAGGCTCCGCTTCTGACCGACGTCCGTCTCACCAACAAGGAGACCGGCGAGATCAAGGAGCAGCTCGTCTTCATGGGCGACTTCCCCATGATGACCGATCAGGCACCTTCATCATCAACGGTACCGAGCGTATCGTCGTCTCGCAGCTCGTCCGCTCCCCGGGCGTGTACTACAGCTCCGAGATGGATTCGGGCAAGCAGATCTACAAGGCCAGATCATCCCGTCCCGCGGTGCCTGGCTTGAGTTTGAGGTCGACAAGCGCGACCAGCTCATGGTCTCCATCGACCGTAAGCGCAAGCAGAGCGCCACGATGTTCCTGCGCGCCCTTGGCATCGCCGTCACCAACGACGACATCATCGAGCTGCTCGGCAACTCCGATGTGATCAAGCGCACCCTGGAGCGCGACACCGCCCTCACTCGCGAGGACGCCCTCATCGAGATCTACCGTCGCCTGCGCCCGGGCGAGCCTCCCACCGTGGACGCTTCCCGCAGCCTGCTCGAGGGCCTTCTCTTTAACCCGCAGCGCTACGATCTGGCCCGCGTCGGTCGCTACAAGGTCAACAAGAAGCTCAACCTCACCACCGAGGAAGAGGTCACGGTGCTCACCGACGAGGATATCGTCGCTACGCTGCGCTACCTGCTGTCCCTCGCTGCCGGCGAGCAGGGCTTCAAGGTCGACGACATCGACCACTTTGGCAACCGCCGCATCCGTACCGTCGGCGAGCTCGTCGCCAACCAGTTCCGTATCGGCATGAGCCGTATGGAGCGCGTCGTCCGTGAGCGCATGAGCTCCCAGGACATCGACGAGATCACCCCGCAGTCGCTCATCAACATCCGCCCGATCGTGGCCTCCATCAAGGAGTTCTTCGGTTCCTCGCAGCTCTCGCAGTTCATGGACCAGGCGAACCCCCTGACCGGTCTGACCCATAAGCGCCGTCTGTCCGCACTCGGCCCTGGTGGTCTTGCCGGCCACAAGTCCGGCTCCAGCCGCCGCACCAACGTGCCGACGGCCGTCCGCGACGTTCACAATTCGCACTACAGCCGCATGTGCCCGATCGAGACCCCCGAAGGCCCCAACATCGGCCTGATCGGCTCGCTCGCCCTCTACGCCCGCGTCAACGAGTACGGCTTCATCGAGGCCCCGTTCCGTCGTGTCGAGAACGGCGTTGCCACCGATCAGATCGACTGGATGACCGCTGACGAGGAAGAGAAGCACGTCATCGCGCCGGCCAACACGCCGCTCGATCCCAAGACCAACGAGTTCATCACGACCGATGCCGAGGGCAAGCTTGTCCGCCCGCACACCGTGATCGCCCGTACCCGCGACTTCGACGGTTCCTTCGGCGCTCCCGCCGACGTGCCCGTCGAGGACGTCGACTACATGGACGTCTCGCCGCGTCAGATGCTCTCCGTCGCAGCCACGCTGATCCCGTTCCTTGAGCACGACGACGCCAAGCGTACGCTGATGGGCGCTAACATGCAGCGTCAGGCCGTGCCGCTGGTTCACCCCGCCGCTCCCTATGTCGGTACCGGCATGGAGCGTCGCGCCGCTCTGGACTCCGGCGAGGTCACCCTGGCCAAGAACGCCGGCGAGGTTATCTTTGCCGACGCGCCAAGATTATCGTCAAGCATGCCGGCGGCATGGACGAGTATCATCTGGCCAAGTACCAGCGCTCCAACCAGTCCACCTGCATCAACCACCGTCCGCTCGTGCGCGTCGGTGACACCGTTGAACAGGGCGAGCCTCTGGCCGACGGTCCTTCGACCGATCACGGCGAGCTCGCACTGGGCCAGAACCTCACCGTGGCTACATGCGTGGGAAGGCTTTAACTACGAGGACGGTATCGTCGTGTCCGAGCGCCTGGTGGCCGAGATCTGCTGACGACCATCAACATCACCCGTCACGAGATCGACGCCCGCGACACCAAGCTCGGCCCCGAGGAGATCACCCGCGAGATCCCGAACCTCTCCGAGGACATGCTTGCCAACCTCGACGAGGACGGCATCATCCGCATCGGCGCCGAGGTCGGCCCTGGCGACATCCTGGTCGGCAAGGTCACGCCTAAGGGCGAGAGCGCTCTGACCGCCGAGGAGCGCCTGCTGCGCGCCATCTTCGGTGCCAAGGCCCACGACGTCCGCGATACCTCCCTTAAGATGCCTCACGGCGCTTACGGCCGCGTCATCGATGTCGTCCGCTTTAGCCGCGAGAACGGCGACGACCTGGCCCCCGGCGTCAACGAGCAGGTGCGCGTCTACGTCGCCCAGCGTCGTAAGATCCAGCAGGGCGATAAGATCGCCGGCCGCCACGGCAACAAGGGTGTTATCTGTAACGTTCTGCCGGTCGAGGACATGCCCTACATGGCTGACGGTACCCCGATCGACGTTATCCTCAACCCGCTGGGCGTTCCTTCGCGTATGAACGTCGGCCAGCTGCTCGAGTGCCACCTTGGCTGGGCTGCTGCCTGCGGTTGGGATACCGAGCAGGCCGACTCCGACAAGTACGTCCCCGGTCCGTTCTTCACCGCCACGCCCGTCTTCGACGGCGCCAAGGAGGACGAGATCGCCGAGGTCATCCGTCGTGCCAACAAGAACATGCTCAACAAGGCCACCGCTGCCTTTGGCGATCACATGCGCCCCGAGTTCGTCACCCAGCTTGACGAGCGCGGCAAGACCCGTCTGTTCGACGGCCGCACCGGCGAGGAGTTCCGCGAGCCATTACCGTGGGTACGTCCTACATCCTCAAGCTCGGCCACATGGTCGACGACAAGATCCACGCCCGTTCGACTGGCCCTTACAGCCTGGTTACCCAGCAGCCTCTGGGCGGCAAGGCCCAGTTCGGCGGCCAGCGCTTCGGCGAGATGGAAGTTTGGGCACTGTACGCTTACGGCGCTTCCAACGTCCTGCAGGAGATCCTGACCGTCAAGTCCGACGATACCGTGGGCCGCGTCAAGACCTACGAGTCCATCGTCAAGGGCGAGAACGTCCCGGTTCCGGGTATCCCCGAGTCCTTCAAGGTTCTCGTCAAGGAGATCCGCTCCCTCGCGCTGGACATCGAGCCCATGCACGATGCCGACGAGGACGCCTCCGCCCCTGTGACCGCCGAGGAGACCTCCGCTCTCGACGACCTGGCTGCGCTCGCCGGCGTTGACGCCGACGTCGAGGCCGAGGATGCCGAGACCGCCGAGGCGCCCGAGCTGTCGCCGCCACGACCACTGATAAGGAGTAGTTGACTGTGGCAGATTTCGAAGCTACTGATTTTGACTCGGTAAAGATCTCCCTTGCCTCCGCCGACCAGATCCGTTCCTGGTCGCACGGTGAGGTCAAGAAGCCGGAGACCATCAATTACCGTACCCTCAAGCCCGAGAAGGACGGCCTGTTCTGCGAGAAGATCTTCGGTCCCGCCAAGGACTGGGAGTGCTCCTGCGGCAAGTACAAGGGCATCCGCTTTAAGGGCATCGTCTGCGAGCGCTGCGGCGTCGAGGTCACCTCGGCCAAGGTGCGTCGCGACCGCATGGGTCACATCGAGCTCGCCGCTCCCGTGTCCCACATCTGGTACTTCAAGAGCCCCACGAGCTTCCCGATGAGCCGTATGCTCGACATCAAGTCCAAGGACCTCGAGAAGGTTCTGTACTTCGCCAGCTACATCATCACCGAGGTTGACTACGAGGCTCGCGAGGCCGACGCCGACGACCTGCGCGAGGAGCTCGCCGCCGATCTGGAAGAGATCGATGCCGAGTGCGCCCGCCAGATCGAGTCCCTCAAGGAGCAGGGCGACCCCGAGAACTTTGACGAGTTCTCCGACGAGGAGCCGCTGACCCCCGAGGAGATCGCCTCTGGCATCGTCGACATCGAGGAAGAGTGCAAGGACGAGAAGCAGCTCCGCACGGACGCCTTCAACGCCTTCATGAAGCTCACCGAGCGCGACCTCATCTCCGATGAGCCGCTGTTCCGCGAGATGACCCGTTACTACTCCATGTACTTCAAGGGTGGCATGGGTGCCGAGGCGTCCGCGACCTGCTCGCTGCCATCGACCTCCCCTCCGAGGCCGAGAAGCTCAAGGCCATCATCGCCGACGAGGATTCCCAGAAGCAGAAGCGCGAGAAGGCCGTCAAGCGCCTTGAGGTCGTTGACGCCTTCCTGAAGGGCGGCAACAGCCCCGCGAACATGATCCTGGACGTCATCCCGGTCATTCCGCCCGATCTGCGCCCGATGGTCCAGCTCGACGGCGGCCGCTTCGCCGCGTCCGACCTCAACGACCTGTATCGTCGCGTGATCAACCGTAACAACCGACTCAAGCGCCTGCTCGACCTGGACGCCCCTGCGATCATCGTGAACAACGAGAAGCGCATGCTCCAGGAGTCCGTGGACGCCCTGTTCGACAACGGTCGTCGTGGTCGCCCGGTCTCTGGCCGTGGCGGTCGCCCGCTCAAGTCGCTCGCCGAGGCCCTCAAGGGCAAGCAGGGCCGTTTCCGTCAGAACCTGCTGGGTAAGCGTGTCGACTACTCCGGCCGTTCGGTTATCGTTACCGACCCCAAGCTGCTGCTGCACCAGTGCGGTCTGCCCAAGACCATGGCGCTGGAGCTCTTCAAGCCCTTCGTCATGAAGCGCCTGGTCGAGCTTGGCAAGGTCGAGAACATCAAGGGCGCCAAGCGCGCTATCGACCGCGGTGCCACCTTTGTGTGGGATATCCTCGAAGAGTCATCGACGGCCGCGTCGTGCTGCTCAACCGCGCACCGACCCTGCACCGTCTGTCCATCCAGGCCTTTGAGCCGGTTCTGGTCGAGGGCAAGGCTATCCACCTGCACCCGCTGGTCTGCTCGCCCTTCAACGCCGACTTCGACGGCGACCAGATGTCTGTCCACGTGCCGCTGTCCAGCCAGGCTCAGGCCGAGGCCCGCGTGCTCATGCTCTCTGCGAACAACCTGCGCTCGCCGGCATCCGGCAAGCCGGTCAACATCCCCTCGCAGGACATGATCATCGGTGTGTACTACCTCACCCAGGTCCGCGACGGTCTGCCGGGCGAGAACCACGTGTTCTCGAGCTTCGACGACGCGCTGCACGCCTATGACTGCCGCTCCGAGGTCGACATGCAGGCCAAGATTCAGGTCCGCGTGTCCGCCGAGAACGCCAACGTCATCAACGAGACGGCACCCGTATCTTCCGCGTCAAGAATGGCAAGAACGAGTTTGTCGACTACGACGTCACCGGTAACAAGACCGCACGCTTCGAGACCTCTATCGGTCGCATCATCTTCAACCGCCAGTGCCTGCCCGAAGACTACGAGTTCATGAACTACAAGATGGTCAAGGGCGACGTGGCCAAGCTGGTTGCCGACTGCTGCGATCGTTACCCCGAGGCCAAGGTCGGTCCGATCCTCGACGCCATCAAGTACTCCGGCTTCCACTACGCTACCCGCGCCGGCCTCACCATCTCGGTGTGGGACGCTCTCATCCCTGCCGAGAAGCAGGAGCTGCTCGACCGCGCCCAGGCTAACGTCGACCAGATCAACGAGTACTTCGAGGAGGGCTTCATCAACGAGACGGAGCGCCACATCGAAGTCGTTAACGAGTGGACCGCTTGTACCGACAAGGTCGCAGCGCTCATGCTCGACTTGTTCGACGAGGAGAACCCGCTCTACATGATGGCCGACTCCGGCGCCCGTGGTTCTAAGACCCAGCTGCGTCAGCTCGGCGGCATGCGTGGCCTGATGGCAGACATGTCCGGCGAGACGATCGACCTTCCCATTAAGGCGAACTTCCGCGAGGCCTGCTGCCGCTCGAGTACTTCATTTCGACCTACGGCGCCCGTAAGGGCCTGGTCGATACCGCATCCCACACCTCGGACTCTGGTTACCTGACCCGTCGTCTGGTCGACGTGGCCCAAGACGTCATCGTCCGCGAGGAGGACTGCGGTACGCACGAGGCGTCACCTACAACCTCATCATCCCCGGCACCACCGACCTCAACACCGACCTCGTCGGCCGTTGCTTCATTGAGGACGTCGTGGCTCCCGATGGCACCGTGCTCTTTGAGCAGGACGGCTACATCGAGAAGGTCGCTGACATCCAGAAGATGGTCGATGCCGGCCTTAAGAAGGTCAAGCTTCGCGCGCTGCTCACCTGCCGCTCCAAGTACGGCGTGTGCCAGAAGTGCTACGGCTGGGATCTTTCCACCCGTCGTCCGGTCGCCATCGGTACCGCGGTCGGCATTATTGCCGCCCAGTCCATCGGCGAGCCCGGTACGCAGCTTACGATGCGTACCATTCACTCCGGCGGCGTCGCTGGCGTCGACGATATTACGCAGGGTCTGCCTACGGTCAGCCGTATGTTCGATATCGTCGGCAACGTCAACGAGAAGATCCTGGGTCGCGAGGCCGAGCTGGCTCCGTACTCCGGTCACCTCTCGATTAAGCCGAGAAGTCCGAGTACGTGCTGACGCTCACCGACTCCGAGGATCACACCCGTGTCCTCGACGAGCGTCGCGTCCCCGCTTCGGTGCGCTTCATGCCCGAGATCGAGGACGGCTGCGAGGTTCGCGCTGGCGACCAGATCACCAAGGGCTTCGTCAACTTCCGCAACCTGCGCAAGCTGACCGACATCGAGTCGACGATGCACACCTTCGTCGAGAGCGTCAAGGACGTCTACACCAGCCAGGGCGTCGACCTGAACGACAAGCACATCGAGGTGCTCGCACGCCAGATGCTGCGTCGCGTTCAGATCACCAACCCGGCGACTCCAAGTACCTGCTTGGTCAGTACGTCGACCGCTACGAGTTTGCCGACGAGGTCGAGCGCGTTGCCCGTCTGGGCGGTCAGGCTCCTGTGCCGAGCCCGTCATCCTGGGTACGCTCAAGGTCGCGTCCAACATCGACTCCTGGCTGTCGAGCGCTTCGTTCATTCGTACCGCTGGCGTCCTTACCGAGGCTGCCATCGAGGGCAAGGTCGACCACCTGCTCGACCTTAAGTCCAACGTCATCGTCGGTAAGAAGATCCCGGCTGGTACCGGCCTCAAGCGTACGCCAACGCCAAGCTGACGTATCGCACGGCCGACGGCTACGTGGACATCGACGGCCCGGCTTCGCCCAACGCCAAGTCGCTGCCCGAGTGGGCTCCTGTGGAGCTCAAGGACCTGGACGAGCAGCTCCCGCAGCAGCTCGACTGGGCCGGCTACGACGAGTTCGGTGGTGCTGACGGTTCGTTCACCCGCAACGGCCACACCATCTCCGCCGAGAAGGCTCGTCTGTACCTGTTCGACGATCTGGGCGTGTCGCAGCGCTGGACCAACAAGTTCAGCGAGGTTGGCATCGAGACGGTCGGCGACCTGGTTGGCAAGTCCGAGGAGGATCTGCTGCGCATCGATGGCATCGGCGCCAAGGCGATCGAGGAGCTCCGTGACGGCCTGGAGGCCCACGATCTGCTCTACATCCTCGAGAACAACGACGACGTTGCCGACGAGGAAGACCTCTCGCAGCTGCTGCAGATGGTCTTTAGCCCCGACGGTCCGGACGATATCCTGCTGGGTACCTCCGCTCCGACGCATCACGCCGACGCGACGAGGAGCTCCTGGGCGCCCCGATCGACGACAAGAAGGCTCCCGCCAACGGCGCGATCAACGAGGACATGGCTTCCCTCGACGAGCTGCTCAACCAGCTCGTGGACACCGACGACGCCGAAGAGGCCAAGGACAACGACGAGGAGTAATTAGTTCCGCCGTTCTAACGAACGGCGGCGACCTCCGTCGCTGCGCGGCCCCCAGAGCTACAATCTGTCATTCAAAAGGCAGGGCATGACCAAAAGGTCAATGCCCTGCCTTTTTCATGCCACCTTGTACGCTCTGGGGGCCGCTCGCTTGCGTATGCTCAACTTGTTGCGTTCCGTTGATCACTTGCAAAAAAGGACAGGTTTATTTTGGTAGTTTTTCCTGCTTGAATTTGAAACATTCCGTTTGGTCAAAGCGTATCTATGGTGAGGGCCCCATCAAGAACCATCAGTGTCACCGGGAGGTGATTATGGAAGAACAAGCTTTTAGACAGGCGGTCGAGGATCACCGAGATGTCGTGTTCCGAATCGCCTTGACGTATCTGCGTGATCGCGCTGACGCCGACGATGTCGCTCAAGACGTCTTTCTAAAGTTACTCAAAAGCGATACGCATTTTGAAAGCTGGGAGCATCTTCGTCGATGGCTCATCCGGGTCACGATCAATGAATGCAAATCTCTCTTTCGAAAGCCGTGGAGGCGCGTGGAGGATATTGAAAGTCTGACCGATTCGCTCTTGACGGCGCAGGACGAGACCAAGGCCGTCCTATTAGACGTCATGCGGCTTCCGGAACGATTCCGTATCTCCATCGTGCTCTATTACTATCTGGGCTTCTCGACTTCAGAAATTGCCGAGTTACTGCATGTGCCAGCCGCGACCGTTCGAACGCGTTTAGCTCGCGGCAGATCGAAGCTCAAGTTCATCCTAGAGGAGGGCGACCGTGAAATCCAACCAGATCAAGCAGGCCTTCGAGTCCGTCCAAGCCGATAGCGATCTTGCTGACCGTGTTCTTTATGCCGCTGCTGGCGAGCCGCTTCGCCGAAAGGGTCACGCGAAGCCTCTGTATGTTGCCGTAATCGGATGTCTTGCCGGAGTGCTGGCGACCGGAGGGGTCGCCTACGCTGTTGTCAATTCCAGTTATTTTGCCTCTGCCTGGGGAAACCATGGCAACGGAGAGTCCGTTACCTGGACAAATGGCGGCTCGTCGGGGACGAAATATACCTACACCAGAGAGTTTGGTGATGGTATCGCGCCCCAAAGCCTGGAGGGTGCAGTCCAGAAGGTCAATCTGTCCGTCGAGGGCAACGGCTATACGCTCGACATTCATGAGATGGCAATCGACGAGAACGGTTGCGGTGCTGTGACGTTTACATTGTCCAATCCGAATGGCGTTAGCTACTACAAGCCGGCGGCAGAGCTTGGCGAACTTGTTCTCTATGGTGAAGAAGAAGGGGGCGTCAGTACACCCAGCATGAACTTCGGCGAGGAATGGGCTGATACACGCTGCACCATTGATAAAGACACATCAAGCGACACGGTCATTAACGGCACGATGTACTTTGCATCTTGGAATCGCGATCGAGATTTACGACATGCGGTCACCTGGAATATCAGTTGGACGGAGGGCAAAGGTGAGGATGCGAAGGTGATCGAGGTATCGACGCCAGAGTTTAACGTCGGAGCGCACGTCGATACAAAGGAGCTCCGCTCCGACGACTCGCCTCTCGAGATCAGCCCGTTTTCCATCCAGACGCACATCGATGATCTGGGCTATGAAGCAGTTGATCATAAACTGACCGTCAGCTACAAGGATGGATCGGAGCAGATTATCGAAGATGACGACGCAGGGGCGTACAATTTCTATGTTTCGATGGCGCGCAATAGCGGAGAGAACATCTGGGTTCCGACAAAACTGATCAATGTCGATCAAGTGGTCTCGGTGACCCTCGAGGGCACGAGATGCACATCAACAGGAGAGACCGAAACAGAAGTACCCTTTACCATCGTCTATTCGTAAGGTCTAGGCCGCTTCCTGCTAGAGGAAGCGGCCATTTTTGCGTTACATGGACGGCTGGAATGGCACTTGCGCACAGGCGGGGATTCCTTTTATGGAGGCTTTGCGGAAATATGGCTATTTTGGGATACGCCCGGCGGCGTGGTCTGTTGACGGCACAGCTAACGGCACGTATCCTATCGAACTGCGTGTTTCGTAGGGGGATGCTGACCCCTCGATTCAAGCCGTTGCACTTTACAGAAAGCTGGAATCATTCGAGAAGGAGTACGCTTTGCCTACTATTAACCAGCTGGTTCGCCAGGGCCGTCGTTCCGTGCCCAAGAAGTCCAAGAACGCTGCTCTGCAGCACAACTCCCAGAAGCGCGGCGTGTGCACCCGCGTCTTCACCACGAGCCCCAAGAAGCCGAACTCGGCTCTTCGTAAGGTTGCCCGTGTTCGCCTCGTCAACGGCATCGAAGTTACTGCTTACATCCCGGGTGAGGGCCACAACCTGCAGGAGCACTCCATCGTGCTCGTCCGCGGCGGTCGTGTCCGTGACCTCCCTGGTGTCCGTTATCACGTCATCCGTGGCGCCTACGACGCTGCTCCGGTCCAGAACCGTATGCAGGCCCGTTCCAAGTACGGTGCTAAGCGCCCCAAGGCTAAATAAGCCAGATAACGTTTTGATACTTTCGCCGTGCGCCGCCTAAGCGCCGCACGGTAGACACTTAAGGAGATTTCACATGCCGCGTCGTGCAGCAGCTAATCGTCGTGAGGTTCAGCCTGACGCCGTTTACAACAACCGCCTGGTGACTCAGCTCATCAACAAGGTCCTTCTTGACGGCAAGAAGGCCACCGCTGAGCGCATCGTTTACACCGCTTTCGAGATCGTTGCCGAGAAGTCCGAGGGTGGCGACGCTCTCGCTACCTTCAAGAAGGCTATGGACAACGTCAAGCCCACGCTCGAGGTTAAGCCCAAGCGTGTCGGTGGCGCTACCTATCAGGTCCCGATGGAGGTCAACTCCCGTCGTTCCACCGCTCTGGGCATCCGCTGGATCGTCAACTTCTCCCGCGCTCGCAAGGAGAAGACCATGGCCGAGCGTCTCGCTAACGAGATCCTCGACGCTCCAACGGTCTTGGCGCTTCCGTCAAGAAGCGTGAGGACGTCTTCAAGATGGCCGAGGCCAACCGCGCGTTCTCTCACTATCGTTGGTAAGTTAAGGTAAGGAACTAACATGGCTAAGCTAAGTACAAGCTTTCCGATACCCGTAACATCGGCATCATGGCCACATCGATGCCGGTAAGACCACCACGACCGAGCGTATTCTTTACTACACCGGTAAGACCCACAAGATCGGTGAGGTCCATGAGGGCGCTGCCACCATGGACTGGATGGTTCAGGAGCAGGAGCGCGGCGTAACCATTACCTCCGCTGCTACCACGTGCTTCTGGAACAAGGACGGTAAGGACTACCGCATCCAGATCATCGACACCCCGGGCCACGTTGACTTCACCGCCGAGGTCGAGCGCTGCCTGCGCGTCCTCGATGGCGCTGTCGCCGTCTTCGACGCCGTTGCCGGCGTTCAGCCCAGTCTGAGACCGTTTGGCGTCAGGCTTCTACCTTCAACGTCCCCCGCATCGCCTTCATCAACAAGTATGACCGCGTGGGCGCTGACTTCTTCAACGCTATCGAGACCATGAAGGATCGTCTCGACGCCAACGCCGTGGCCGCTCAGGTCCCGATGGGCGCCGAGGACAACTTCTGGGGCGTCATCGACCTCGTTACCATGACTGCATGGGACTTCAAGGCCGACGAGAAGGGCATGACCTACCCCGAGCCGATGGACGAGATCCCGGCTGAGTTTGCGACATCGCTGCCACCAAGCGCGAGGAGCTCCTCGACGCTGCTGCCAGCTTTGACGACGAGCTCATGGAGAAGATCCTCATGGAGGAGGACTTCACCGTCGAGGAGCTCAAGGCTGCTCTGCGCAAGGGCGTTCTGGCCAACGAGCTCAACCTCGTCTTCGTGGGCTCCGCTACAAGAACAAGGGCGTTCAGGAGCTGCTCGACGCTGTCGTCGACTACCTGCCCAGCCCGCTCGACGTTGAGGCCGTCACCGGTACCGATCCGGACACCGGCGAGGAGATCCAGCGTCATCCTTCCTTCGACGAGCCTTTCTCCGGCCTGGTCTTCAAGATCATGACCGACCCGTTCGTCGGTAAGCTCACCTACGTCCGCGTTTACTCCGGCCGCGCCGAGTCCGGCTCCTACGTGGTCAACGCTTCCAACGGTCAGCGCGAGCGTCTCGGCCGCATCCTCGAGATGAACGCCGCCGAGCGTATCGACCGTGACGACGCTGCCGCCGGCGACATCGTCGCTTGCGTCGGCTTCAAGAACTCCACCACCGGTGACACCCTGTGCGCCGAGGGCAAGGAGATCGTCCTCGAGAAGATCGAGTTCGCTAAGCCCGTTATCGACGTTGCCATCGAGCCCAAGACCAAGGCCGAGCAGGACAAGATGTCCCTGGCTCTGACCAAGCTCGCCGAGGAGGACCCGACCTTCCAGGTGTCCACCAACCACGAGACCGGCCAGACCATCATCGCCGGCATGGGCGAGCTGCACCTCGAGATCATCGTCGACCGTCTGCTCCGCGAGTTCAAGGTTGACGCTAACGTCGGTAAGCCCCAGGTTGCCTACCGCGAGACCGCCGGTCACGACGTCGAGAAGGCTGAGGGCAAGTTCGTCCGTCAGTCCGGCGGTCGCGGTCAGTACGGCCACGCCGTCATCAAGCTCGAGAAGATGGAGGAGGGCTTCGGCTACGAGTTCGTCAACGCTATCGTCGGCGGCGTCGTGCCCAAGGAGTACATCCCGTCCATCGACAAGGGCATCCAGGAGGCCCTGAACACCGGTGTTATCGCCGGCTTCCCGGTCCTCGACGTTAAGGTCACCCTGTTCGACGGTTCTTACCACGAGGTCGACTCCTCCGAGGCCGCCTTCAAGATCGCCGGTTCCATGGCTATCAAGGACGCTCTCAAGAAGTCCGATCCGCAGCTGCTCGAGCCGATCATGGCTGTCGAGGTCGAGACCCCCGAGCAGTACATGGGCGACGTTATGGGCAACCTCTCCGGTCGCCGCGGCAAGATCGAGGGCATGGAGGATCGCAAGAACAGCAAGCTCATCCGTGCCAAGGTGCCGCTGGGCGAGATGTTCGGTTACGCTACCGACCTTCGCTCCCAGACCCAGGGCCGTGCATCCTACACGATGCAGTTCGACTCTTATGAGCCCGCGCCCAAGTCCATCGTGGACGAGGTCATGAGCAAGAACGCCTAAGTTCGAGCTCCCTGTTACGTAATCCGCGAGAACATCTCTCGCACTCTTTGGAGGTTTAAGTTGGCTACCCAGAAGATCCGCATTCGCCTCAAGGGCTATGATCACGAGGTCGTCGATCAGTCCGCGAAGCTCATCGTCGAGACCGCTCAGAAGACCGGTGCTCGCGTTTCCGGTCCTGTCCCCCTGCCCACCGAGCGCAACCTGTACACGGTTATCCGCTCGCCGCACGTGAACAAGGACTCCCGTGAGCAGTTCGAGATGCGCACCCACAAGCGCCTCATCGACATCCTCGACCCCACCTCGGGCACCGTTGATTCGCTCATGCGTCTCGACCTCCCCGCTGGCGTCGACATCGACATCAAGCTCTAAGCGATATCGCTCATAGCTTACAGAGCCCCGCTGCCATTACGGTAGCGGGGCTCTTTTGTTTTGCATGATGGGTTTTGACCGCCTGGTAATGCTGCTGAGTAGGTGGCTGCGGCGCCCTATTCGCCCAAGGGGCGCAGCGACGCCTCCTCAAAATGGAAGGATCGCAAGCCGTCTTCTGTTTCGATGCACGCGCGTCCAAAGGTATCGACGGTTTTAAAGATGCCTCGCGCCTGCTCGTCACCGGCAGGGGAGCGGGCGATAACGTGCTTTCCAATCCAATTGAGGTGAGCGACATATTCGCCGTGGACGGGCGCGAGCGATCCGGTGTTTTCTTCCATGGCGTTGAGGCGTTCTGCCCAGGCATCTACAGCGTCTATAACTGCGTGATAGACCTCATCGAGGAGCATGTCGACAGCAGGAACGTTCTCGTTAAGGTCCGAGAGACCGATTGCCGGCAGGCCGCCATCGGGCACCTCCGTGGGCACATAGTTCACGTTGACGCCGATGCCACAGACCGCAAAGGGGTTGCCTTCGTTATCGCGTGCGGCTTCGACCAGAATGCCGCCGAGCTTGCGTCCTCGCGCGACCAGGTCGTTGGGCCATTTGAGGCCAATCTCGTTTGCAAGACCCTGCTTTTCGAGCGCCTCGAGCACCGCTAGGCCGCTGACGGCGGCAAGGCCAGAGTACTTGGCGGGATCAACACGAGGACGTAGGACAATCGAGAGTAACAGATTGCCGGCGGTTGAATCCCACTTGTGGCCGCGTCGGCCGCGTCCTGCTGTCTGAGTCCGGGCGGCAAGTCCTGTGCCGTGCGGCGCTCCCTGTTTTCCTGCTTCGAGCAGGTCATCGTTGGTCGATCCGGTTACGTCGACTATCGTTAATTTGGCATCCATAACGGCTGCTACCTCCTTAATGAATAAGTGAATAACGCAATGGTGTCGAGAGATAGACACAATGTGAAGCCTGTGTCGCATTTGGGCAATTTAATGCTAACACGTCAACAACGACTGAAATGCGCTATCCTCTCATGGTCGATGTAAACACGTCAACAACTCAAAGGAGGTTAGTGATGGGTTTCACGATTCTTGGAACGGGCTCGGCGCTTCCTAAGCGCAGTGTTTCCAATGACGAGCTGTCCGAGTTCCTCGATACCTCGGATGAGTGGATTTTTACCCGCACAGGTATCAAGAGCCGCCACGTCTGCACCACCGAGTCACTTGATGACCTTGCCGTAGCGGCGAGCGAGCGGGCACTCCAGGTGTCCGGAATCGACGCGAGCCAGTTGGATTTGATCGTCTGCTCGACGACGACGGGTGACCATCTTGTTCCCGCTGAGGCGTGTGCCGTTGCTGAGCGACTAGGCGCGACGTGCCCTGCCTTCGATGTCTCGGCGGCCTGCGCCGGCTTCGTATTTGCGCTCGATGTTGCCGAGGGCTATATCGCCCGAGACGAGCCAAGCATGTGCTTGTCGTTGCCGCCGAGCAGATGACGCGCGCGCTCGACTGGACCGACCGCGCCACCTGCGTGCTCTTTGGCGATGGGGCAGGCGCCGCGGTGATTGAGGCCGGGGGAGACAGCCCCCTTGCCGTTGAGCTTTCGACGGCGTCCGACGTCGAGACGTTGCGCGTTCCCGGACTGGTCGGCACCTCGCCGTTTAAGGCCTCCGTAGATAGCGAGAGCGTGCTGTCCATGAATGGCCGCCGTGTGTTCAAGTTCGGCGTCAACGCCATCTGTGACACGGTTCATAAGCTTGCGAGCGATGCGGGCATTTCGGTCGAAGACATCGACCATTTTGTATTCCATCAGGCTAACGAACGAATCCTGAGCCAGGCAGTCAAGCGCCTCGGCGTGCCAGGCGAGCGCGTGGTTCGAACGCTGCGCGAGACCGGCAATATTTCGAGCGCCTGTATTCCCTTTGCGCTTGATCGGCTGGCGCGCACCAACGCACTGAATGCGGGCGACACCATCGCCCTCGTTGGATTTGGCGCCGGTCTGGATATAGGTGGCTATCTACTTCGTTGGAAGTAGTCGCACATAGGAAATAAAACGCCCCTAGGGCACAAACAAAGGAGAACTACCATGGCAGATCAGAAGACCTTCGAGCGCGTTTGCGATGTTATCCGCGAGACCGCCGGTCTTGACGACGTCGAGATGAAGCCCGAGTCCACGCTCGAGGAGATTGGTCTCGACAGTCTGGGCACCGTCGAGATCCTCGTCGCCGTTGAGGACGAGTTTGGCATCCAGCTCGATACCGAGGAGAACCCCAAGACGGTCGGCGAGTTCGCCGATACGGTCGAGGCGGCATTGGAGAAGTAGAGATGCTCAAGACTCCTCTCTGCGATCTGCTCGGCATCGAAAAGCCCGTGTTCCAGGGCGGTATGGCCTGGATCGCCGACGCCTCGCTGGCGTCCGCAGTGTCCGAGGCGGGCGGCTTAGGGATTATCGCGGCCATGAACGCCGACGCAACTGGCTGCGCGACCAGATTCATGAGCTGCGCGCCAGGACGGATAAGCCCTTTGGCGTCAACGTCATGCTCATGAGCCCGTTTGCCGACGAGGTCGCGCGGGTCGTGATTGACGAGCGGGTGCCGGTCGTCGTGACGGGTGCCGGCAATCCCACCAAGTACATGAAGGCGTGGAACGAGGCGGGCATCAAGGTCATCCCGGTCGTTGCCTCGGTGGCGCTGGCGCGCCTCGTGGCGCGTCGTGGAGCCACTGCCGTGGTTGCCGAGGGTACCGAATCAGGCGGCCATATTGGCGAGACCTCGACGATGGCACTGGTGCCGCAGGTTGTCGATGCGGTCGATATTCCCGTGGTTGCGGCTGGCGGTATCGCTGATGGCCGCGGCGTGGCGGCCGCCTTTATGCTGGGCGCCGCCGGCGTGCAGGTGGGTACGCGCTTTCTGATCGCAGATGAGTGCACCGTATCGGAGCAGTACAAGGAGATGGTCCTGAAGGCCAACGACACCTCGACGCGTGCGACCGGCCGCTCGACGGGACACCCGGTGCGTGCCCTCAAGAGCCCCTTCACCAACGCCTACGCCAAGAGCGAGGCGGCGGGCGTAAGCGTCGAGGAGCTCGGGGCCATGGGCACGGGCGCCCTTCGCAAGGCCGCCAAGGACGGCAATTACGAAGAGGGCTCGTTTTTGTGTGGACAGATTGCCGGCATGGTCAACGAGCGCCAAAGCGCACGTGAAATCGTTGACGACCTGGTCGATGGCGCCGAGCACGTCCTGAAGGGTGCGTGCGCATGGGTGGCGTAGCGTTTCTGTTTGCCGGCCAGGGCGCCCAGCACCCCGCGATGGGCGTCGACCTGATCGAGCATCGCCGCGGCCGCCGAGGTGTTCGCCATTGCCGACGAGGTGCGCCCGGGGACCAGTGAGCAGTGCCGAAGCGCTCCAAGGAGGAGCTCTCGCAGACCGAGAACACGCAGCCGTGCGTGTTCGTTCACGATCTGGCAGCGGCTGCCGCCCTGCGTGAGCGCGGCGTGGTACCTGCCGCCTGTGCGGGTTTTTCGCTTGGCGAGGTCGCCGCGCTCACCTTTGCGGGGGCGTTCGATACGCGAGCGGGCTTTGAGCTCGTGTGCGAGCGCGCGGC
>ENA-OQCE01000018-OQCE01000018.1-human-gut-metagenome-genome-assembly--contig:-NODE-18-length-60661-cov-6.051574_pt1 | contig 60661 bp, 61 predicted proteins | sample MGYA00242495_ERZ504572 | MGnify/ENA primary metagenome ERZ504572 (study PRJEB26092, sample SAMD00036228) | human gut metagenome | host: Homo sapiens | study: EMG produced TPA metagenomics assembly of... | reverse complement strand
AGTTAAGAATTTTGACATAATTATAAAACACATCATATTTGCAATTGTTTGATAAATATGATGTGTTTTTTTCTTTTGTCTATTTTGCAGCACAACAAAAAGACAGATTGTTTATCTGTCAAAAAAACCTTATAATTATCTATGATTAAGCCACTCTATATAGAAAGCTTACAGATGCCTGGGGTTTGACTTTGCGAGGGTCTTTTCGACCAGGTCTTACTGGTAATACATGCTTTTCTATTAGGTTAATCACATCAGGTGGACTAAGATTGCGTTTATTACGGAGATATTCTCTACAAATATAAATGGCGATTGTAAAGTTCACCTGTTTTGTTTTATCATTGTTTTTCATTTGTTTTATTACATGTGTTGTTATTAATTCACAATAGTTATACAAAAGTAATCGCGCATATATTTCTTGTTTAATAAAATCTGGTTTTCGTGCATGGAAACTTGTTAATCCTATGGCATATTTTAATTCTCTGAATGAAGTTTCTATTCCCCATCTCAAATGATAGATTTCCTTTATTTTTTTTACATCAAAAATATTTCTATCAAGATTTGTAATTATTATTTCATAAGAATTAGACCCTATAGGAAATCTAATAATACGAAATGATAATTCGTATGTTTTATCACTTTTTCGTGGAAGATAATCAAACACTTGATTTGCAGGCATCCACTTATAGCCTGCATTTTTTGTGGTCTTTGTATTTTTCCTCGAAAAAATCTGAGTGATATCTATATCAAACTCATCATTTGGAGGAAGATTTAACCCAGATGCAATTCCATTACTATTTTTATCTTTGACACGTATAGCGAATTTCCATCCTTTTTCAATTGCATGTGCAAAAATGTTATAGTTTTCATATCCTCTATCAGCAACAAGAATAACATGCTCTAGTTTCGATCTGTCAATCATTGTTGCACATGCTCTAGACTCGTTGTAATCCGCTGCTGTTTGCACTAAAACATCGGTGTATATACGATTCAAAATATCATAAAAGGCATTTAGATGTAGTTTATTAACAATTGAACCATGCTGATTACGTTCCCAAAAAGTTTCTGGATCCTTTTGATTGGTTGCAATGGTCAAGTTACTTCCATCACATGCAATTAAACGATAGCATGATAATTATTAGTAGTTGGAAGGTTGTCATCCGTAAAAGATTTAAACAAATATTCAAAAGCCTCTGGAAGTACTTTTGAACGTTGTTGCGTAAATGCTGATACAGACGGAGTATTTTTGTTAAAATCAAAGAAATCAAGTAGTTCTTTACTCATAGTAGCTCCACCCGAATTCATCATGATTCCTATAAAAGTTTTGAAATCAATTTTCCGTTTTCGAGAGAAATCGACATTGGGGTTTCGAAGAAATAAACATGGATTGTTAGCTAATTCCGAAATATGATTCTTTAGAGAATCTGAAACTTGATTAATATAATTGCTCATATGCGTTACCTCCTTGCAATCAAGATGTTCTTAATTACAAGGGCCGCTTTCGCTACCTCATTATCATTCAATAGCGAAAGCGGCCGCACATTTCGAATCATATGTCAAGTATTTATTACAAAATAAAAAGACCCTAGCATCATTTCTGATGCTAAGATCTTGATTGGTCATCTTAACTTAATGACATTGCTCTTTCGAGCTCTTTTGAGTCAGTTCTGCAAACTGGAATTGTTTAACTGATTCTATAATGTCCTATGATATCATCACGATGTTCCAGTATATCCTCTTCATAATATATTTGATATGGATTTGCATGATGGATAACAAAACATATACCTTTTCGATTTCTCTTGTCAGATATAATTCCGATATGTTTTTTAAATACAACAATATCTCCACCTTGCCATTCTTCTATTTCATTTATATCTGTAGTAAGACTTATTGCATTATTATCGAAATATACTTTTAAGTTTTTAACTCTTCTAAAATCTATATTTTTGTCAACGGCATCTATATCATATAATTCTTTATTGTTTTTTATATCCTCATTTACTAATTCCATCAAATCATATCCTGCATCTTTTAAAGCAAAAGCTACTACATCAGTACAAACCCCATATTCATCATTTGGATAACCTGTGTTGTAATATTTGCTTTTATATTTTGGATTAGTTTTTATGTAATTATTTGCATTATTTAATATATCTGTTTGGTCATCTATACCATCATTGTCTTTATCAATATTGCTCTTGTAAGCTTCTATATTAAAATCTGCATTTGTATATTTTTTTATGTGGAATATAATTAAAACAATACAACACATATAAAGCAGCAATTATTAGCACCGAAAAAACAATAAGCGTTATTCTCTTCTTCATACATTCTCCATTAAACAACTTGCGAGTTACCAATTTCATTAAATAATAAATTAGCTACTTTTTCCTCTAATGACAGATATACATCTCCACCAAACACACTCTGATAAACTGCTGCCAAAATACCTTCAACATCTAATCCACCATATAGTCCCATATATCCGGCATTTTGAAAAATCGCAAATTCCTCATTCGTAATAACTCCTGCATTATGTGCTGTCTCTGCCAACATTTGATTCCACTGTTTGATGTCTCCCCTGACAACAAGTCTTCTGTTATCTTCGTCCAGTTCATTAAAATGGTCAGCAACCTCCTGCCTGTATGTCTGGAATACTGTGCCCGCTGTTTTCACATGCGATCATTGCTCTTTTAATTACTTTTGCAAAGTTCTCCCATTTTGCATAATCAATTGCCTCATTTTTATAGCTTTTATTGTGTGCAAAATAATATCGACCACAAATAAAAATAACAACAGTTATAGATACTATTATGAAAAACCAAAAAGTGTTCAGAAATTGAATACATTAAGTCCTGTTTCTTCATCATAAACTCTGTCAACTTTTCCATCAATTACTGTAATAACGAGCTCGCAAGTTGCACTTACAACAGCTCTGTTCAGATGTCCTCCAAACACTTCACCTTTTTCATTACCGGCACTCAAATGAAGATGTGCATAATATTCTCCATCCATTGTATTGATTGTACCTGTCAGCGATGTTATTTCATAATAGCCTTTAAAACTGTTTGAATAATATTTCTTCTCATCTGTCTTGTATACTCCGACTGTGAAATCATTGATAGCTCCAAGAGCATTAATACTGGCAAGCTTTATATTCTCAGTTATGGCAATTGCTTTCAGTTGCTCCAAAATCTCCTCCCCTTTGTCAATTCTCGCTATTATTATATTATCAAATTTTCTGTATTCCATTATGTTTCCTCCGTAACTTCCAATTGTTACACTTAAAAAAGCGGAATTTCACCATCATAGTTTTCTGCTTTTTCCAATAGCGGTCCTTTAGCTCCCATCGTAAACGCGATATCGCTACTGCGGATAGAGAGCAGCTCCATTCCGGGTCTCACCTTCAAAAAATCCATCATTTTCTTCGTAAGAAGAATTTGCCCCTCCTGTGAAATCTCTACCCAGCAGTAGGAACGCCCCTTGTATTTGATAAATTCGCCAGAACCTGCTGAGTAGTCAAGCAACGGTGGAGTATCGTCCAAAATGTGACCAAGTTTTGACGGATGCAAAAGGCCTTTCCGGGTGACGCAGAAGCCACCGGTAATCTTACTTCCGGTAAAAAGATATACTTTTCCTTCATCTGCAATATGATATTCTTCCATTGCCTGCGGTGGAATCCGCAATGTTCCATCCGTCCGAATGAGTGATTTCCCGAAAATAAATTTTCCTCCCTTATTCATTTGTGGCATAAAAACACCTCCTGAAATTCCGATTTCTCAGTTTCAAAAATTAGAATTTATAAAATCACAGCCCAAACCAGGGCACATCTTTTAACTGCAATACCTTATTCGTGAATTTCCAAGGGTAGATTGTCCGGATCATGAAAGAATGTCATTCTTTTGCCTGTGTAAGTATCGAGTCTAATCGGCTCAGTTATGATGCCCCTTTTATTCAATTCTCTTACAGTATCATCGACCGAATCTACAGCAAAGGCAAGATGCCTGAGACCGTAAGCCTCCGGATAACTAGGACGCTTCGGACAATTTTTAATGATAAAAAGTTCTAATTCTATCTCATCGAGTTGAAGATCAATTTTGTAATCATCACGTTCTGGTCTGTAATTTTCTCGAATAATAGAAAAACCTAACAGATCCACATAAAAGTGCTTTGATTTCTCATAGTTGCTCCCAATAATGGCAATGTGATGAACTTTTTTTTAAATTCATGGTGTATTTACCTCTCTCCTACTTTGTTTGAATACATGAAATTTAGTATCACAATGATGCTATTTTGTAATATATTTCTTCAAAAGCTTATAGGTATTCTCCACGCCATCCATATGTGAGCGCTCATAGTTATGCGATGCATAAACCCCTGCACCTATAAGCCCATGACGGATATCATAGCCGCTGTGTAATGTGGCCTCGACATCAGAGCCGTAGTGCGGATAAACATCGATTGCATAGTCAAGCCCCTCGCTCTTTGCCAGGTTTGAAAGCTCTGTAACAAGCTCATAGTTGTAAGGTCCGCCTGAATCCTTCGCACAGATTGAAACCATATGCTCTGTACAGCCGAGGTCTGCTCCAACGCAGCCCATGTCTACAGAAATCATCTCCTCTGTATCCTCCGGTATGAAGCTTCCGCCGTGACCTACCTCCTCATAAACCGTAAAGAGCAGTGTGACCTTGCGGTTTAGCTTCCAGCCCTCCTCCTTTACGGAATGAGCCACCCCGAGTAAGATGGCAGCTGACAGCTTATCATCAAGGAAACGGCTCTTGATATAGCCGCTCTCTGTGATGACTGTGCGCGGATCCATAGCTATAATGTCGCCTGTCTGGATGCCAAGTGCCGCTACGCCCTGCTTGTCATTCACATTTTCATCGAGCAGGATTTCCATGTTTTCTTCCTTTATCTCGACCTTTTCGTCTGCCACATGTGCCGATGGCTCTGTATTTAGCACCACGCCTGTGTACATTCTGCCATCACGCGTAAAAACCATGCAGTTTTCTCCATCTGCTGTGCTCCACTGATGACCACCGATAGTTGTCGGGCGCAAACGTCCGTTATCCTTTATTGAACGTACCATGGCTCCAAGTGTGTCCACATGCGCTGCCAATACCAGAGGTGCTCCCTCTCCACCGATTTCTACGCTGACATTTCCTTTATTTGAAAGCTGTGGCGCATATCCCATAGCCTCAAGCTGCTTCATCAGATAGTCTGTGGCATTTTTTGTGAAGCCTGTAGGGCTTGCTATTGATGTGAGTGCCTTGAGCTGTGTTCCAATATATTCTTTAATCTCTTCTGTTGACATAATTGTTATCTCCTGTTTTATTACTGTTTATTAACTGCATTATAACATCTCATTTTTGCGCATGCAATCCGTATTAACCGTTATTTGTAGTATTCTATTCGCAAGCCGCGGGTACCCTGGAGCACACACTATACTCAATAATTTAACGTACATCCACTTGCGACTAATGCTCAATAGTTTAACATATATCCACTTGCGATCAACCTGCAACAATGCTATTCTTAGGATATGAATACACAGAATATATATAATAATAAAGATATAAATACAAAAATAAATTTAGATACAAATTCCAACACCAAAATAAAAATCTGCGGTCTGACTTCACCTGCTGAAGCCCGGTATCTCAACGAAAATCACGTTGATTTTGCGGGTATGGTGTTATTTTTTCCAAAGAGTAAGAGGAATATATCCATCGAACAGGCAAGGGAGATTATGGCAGCCCTTGATGCTTCCATCAAAAGAGTCGCCGTTGTAGTTTCGCCATCCATAGAGCAGGTCAGACAGATTGAGGCTGCAGGCTTTGACTATATCCAGATACATGGGGAAATTCCGGAGACAGAGGCGGAGGCAGCAATAGCTATCCCGATCCTCAAAGCCTTCAATGCCTCTGATATGGACAGCTATGAAAAGTATCACAACGATTCACGCATTGCAGGCTATATGTTTGATGCCATTGAGCCCGGCAGTGGAAAAACCTTTGACTGGAAGCTGGTTGACAATATCCCCCGCGATGAAAAGCTGCTGCTGCTCGCAGGTGGCTTAAATCCAGACAATGTGCGCATGGCAATTGAAGCCGTGCATCCTGACGGAGTCGATGTATCATCAGGTGTGGAAAATGATGACAAAGCGGGGAAGAATCCGGAAAAGATACATGATTTTGTTGCGGCAGTTAAATCATAAAATATGACAACTGCACGACACTAAATACCTCCCTCTATATAGTTGTAAACGGATGCTCATGCGAGCCATCCGCCACTATTTATCTGCCACTTCTTCTAATGCCTTAAAATCACAACAGAACTTAACCACCTTTCCGGTTGCCATCTGTTTGTCGTACAACTTGTTAGCCCTTCCGATAACTTCATCAATTACCTTCAAGCAAAAAGAATATTCTTTATTTAGCAAATCCTTATATTTCTTGACATCATCGGTATCTGTGTCATCTGGATTAATATTTACCCTACTGTAAACACCATCCACAATCGGAATCATTTTCTTAATATCCATAACAGAAAGAATATGCTTTACATCATCCTCTTCTGCTGCCACCCAAATATCTCCTTGCGCCATACTGGACTTCTTTGCCATTTCATAAACCAAATAGCATTCTTTATCGACATTTTTCCATGTCTTATGCTTCTCTTTCGCTGAGGATAATGGAATTACATATTTTCTGTCATTTTTGTTTATCAAAATCCCTATGTATGGTTTATTCTCATAACCGCTTGGCTTGTAATACACCTCTGAGCATGCATCATGCAGCTTTTTGAGGTAACTTTGTTCAATGTTGATAAATGTCAACTTTCCCTCTAGTATAAACATAATACTGCTCCTTTATATTTTAGATTAAAAATGTGGGAAGCCTAAGCTTCCCACTCGTTAATGCTCATCTCTTTACGGATTGATTACCGAAGGTTAATGGAGACCTTCTTTAATGTTCATCTCTTCTACGATTCAAGACCATAAGGTTAATGGAGACCTCTCTATAATTATAATATGACAATTAACAAGCTATGTCAACTGCAGTATTATATATTGATTATATTTTGTCCATTAGTATTCACACGTCAGCTTGTAACGAAGAAACCGATGGTATAAACTTATTTCAGCTACTCTGTCGAATATATTTGTATTTTCATCTCGTCTCATCATAATCAGGTTTTAATGCTAAATATTATGTAACTATTATTTTTCTTTGCCAATCTTGAAAAACAGATTTGCCTTGATGAGCACCGGTCTCAGTGCCATATACACGATTGTTGCAGCAATCACCGATATCACTGCATTGACTCCTGTTGTGGTCACGCTCCATGCGATTTTGAGCTGTGCCATCGGCTTTCCGAGGATAAGCATATCGTAGAAATAGCTTATAATCGGGTCAAAAATAAAGTTGAAGAGCATTCCTGCACATGCTGCAAGGACTGTCCATTTAAATACATGCTTCTTGTCGGTTGAATATGTAATCTTTCCAAGCTTGTGTGCTACAAGACCGGTGATAACACCAATCATAAGCTTGAGGAAAAATGTCTTTGGTGCTCCGGTGATATATATCGGGTCAAGTAAATCACCGATTGTCATTCCGATTGCTCCACCGATTCCTCCGTATACTCCGCCTAAGAGCAAAGCTGCAAGTACTACGACTGCGTTGCCAAGGTGAAAGGATGTGGCGCTGCCACCCGGTAATGTGACCTTAATCTGTAAAAATGTGAATATGACATATGATAAAGCTGCCATAAGTGCTGTAAGTGTGAGTTTTTGAACTTTTTCGTTTCTCATAAAATGCCTCCTAAATATTACAATTAAACTATATAATACTCTTATGTGGCATCAAGTATATATCCAATTTTATATAAATTTATATATCCAGTTTATCTAAAGTCCATTTACTCCTGTGGTTTAATTCCGCTATAGTGTTTTTTCAGCATTTCTATTATCACCTGCTGGCTCTGCTTCGAGTGGGTGATAGCGTAATAGCTTCCACCAAATTTTGCCTTGCGTTCTTCCTCATCTATCCCTACGCTTCGTCCTTTTTCGGTGACACGCTTTATCTTGTTCTCGTCTTCTGTAACTTCCTCCAGATATCCCTCTGCAATAAGAAGCTCGTTTATAAACGAGGCTGCAAGCTTTTTGTGCTCCTTATCCGCAGGGCACAGCTCATTTATTTTGTTTGTAAGCTCTGTAAGCCTGCATTTGTCGGTGAGTTCTACCTCATCAAGCCTCTGTGGCTCGATGTAAAACGGAAGCTTCTTTTTTCTCGTGCTGCCGGTTTCAGCAGCCTCCTCATCGCTTAAAACAGTCTGTGGTCTTTCACCGGTCGTGCTGCCTGATGGATTTGGGTTATCTGCAACAAATGAATTTACCGCCGTCACAAACACTTCACCGTAATTTTGTATCTTCTGCTCGCCCATTCCATACACATCGGCAAGCTGTTCCTTATCCCGCGGCAACTTTGCGCACATATCCTTTAAGGTCTTATCAGAACAGATGATATACGGTGGCACCGACTTTTCTGCAGCAAGTTCTGTACGCATGCTGCGCAGCTTTTCAAACAGCGCAACACCAAGCTCGTTAAGCCCTGCAAGCTGTGCTGCCTTCTTGCGCTTTTTGCCGGTTTCAACGTATGTCTCCTCCTCTTCATCCTCCACAACCACACAGTTGCTGCATTTGTTGCAGATGCATGGCGTTGTGTCTCCGAAATATGAAAGTATAAACTCCCTCAGGCATTTGTCCGTCTCACAGTAATTTATCATCTGCTGCAGCTTTCTTTGGTCATTGGCTGTCTTTTGCATGTCGGATGCCACATCGCCAGCTGAGGCCTTATTCTGCAGAAGGAACTTGTTTATCATGATATCCTGCTTTGAGAAAAACAGCACACATTCCGCTTCCTCACCGTCTCGCCCCGCTCTTCCGGCCTCCTGATAGTAATACTCGAGGCTCTGTGGCATGTTGTAATGCAGCACATATCTCACATTTGACTTGTCAATTCCCATTCCAAATGCGTTTGTGGCAACCATCACACGGATTCTGTCATATGTAAAATCCTCCTGATTCTGCTTACGCTCATCATTTGAAAGCCCTGCGTGGTAACGGCCCGCCGAAATGCCCTGCTCATTTAAAAGAGTATACAGCTTATCCACATTCTTTTTCGTTGCGCAGTATATTATTCCACTTTCGTCCTCATGCTTTTTCACATAGTTGATGATACTGTTGTCCTTCTGACTGCCTCCCTTTCTTGTAACAACCCTGAAAAATAAGTTAGGTCTGTCAAACCCTGTCACCATAGTAACCGGATTGTTAAGTCCAAGCGAAGCCACTATATCATTTTTCACGCGCTCCGTGGCGGTCGCTGTAAACGTACTGACTATCGGTCGTCTTGGAAGTCTCGTTAAAAATCCGGCAATTTCCAGATAGCTCGGCCTAAAATCCTGCCCCCACTGCGATATACAGTGTGCCTCATCAACTGTCAGCATTGATATGTCCGCGTTGCAGGCAAAATCCAGAAAACGCGGCGTGTTGAGGCGCTCCGGAGCGACATAGATTATCTTGTATCGCCCCTGTGAGGCATACGAAAGTGCCATCCTTATCTGGTTTTCGGTCAGTGAGCTGTTGATATAGGCGGCATGCACTCCTGCCTGGTTTAAAGCCTTGACCTGATCTGACATAAGCGAGATAAGTGGCGAAATGACAAGCGTAATTCCTTTAAGCATAAGCGCCGGAAGCTGGTAGCACAGCGATTTTCCTGCGCCTGTCGGCATGATACCGAGCACATCGTGCCCTGCAAGTATGCCGTTTATGAGCTCCTCCTGCCCTGTTCTAAGACTGTCGTAGCCAAAGTATTGTTTGAGTGTCTGGTTTATGTTCATTTATGCTTGTTGCCCTCCCTTAGCTGCACGATAATCCTGTAGACCTCAGGCCTTCTCTCCTTCAGATGCTTATCAAGCAGGTGTCTCCTCTGTGCAAACCGCTCTGCAAGCTCCGGATGCTCTCTTGCTATACGCTCATGCACCTCGCGACGGTGCATCTCGATATCTGCCGCAAGCGTGTGCACATCCTTTCCTGATATGTTGACGATTTCTTTCAGATGCTCCTCCAGATGCTCCAGCCACTCATCCTGGTCAAACTCATCCATATGCGCCCAGCGGCCATGCATGATTTCCTCTATATCCTTTGTCTTTTTGAGCTGTTCTATCTGAAGCTTTATCTGCTTTTCAATCTGCTCCTCACTCTCGGCGCCAAACGCCCAGACAAACTCCTGCACTCTGTTGTCAGCACGCTTTCTTGAGGCACTGCGCTCCTCGTTATCTACGCCACCCTCAAGCGGATAAGGTCTGTTTATTCCCATATCCTTTAGCGCAATATGTATTGTCCTTCTGACACAGCCCTGCTCAATTAAATAGCCTAAGCCCAGCTTCCTGAGTTGCTCGTTGAGCTCTGCAATGTGCTCTGTTATGTATAGCTTTACACCTTTTTGTTTCAGTGAGCGGTAAAGTGACTCTATGCTGTCAGCTCCTGTGATATCAATACTTCCGATAGCTCCGGCATCGATTATGACAGCTTTTGTATCATGCTTTAGGTGGTCCTCAATATCGCGCACAAGTACCTTTGCATTTGCAAAAAACAGGCCGCTCGAAAATCTGTAAATAATCACACCGTCAATCTCGTGGATGTTTGTGCTCTCCCTGATATCGCGGAAATGACTGTGTCCCGGCTGCACACCGAGAAAGCAGGTGGCCGGCTTTGCGCTTCTGATTATCATCTCGGCAAAAGACAAAATGATTCCTATCAAAACTCCGTTTATCGTACCCAGAATAAGTACTCCGAAAAAAGCACCAACAAATATGAAAAATTCTGTCCTGCTGACCTTCCACAGTCTCTTTGCCAGATGAAACTCCGTGGCACCCATGAGCGCTGATATGACAATCGCCGTGAGCACCGGAACCGGCAGATATCCTATAAAGCCTGTGCAAAAAAGAAGCACTGCTATCATGGAAACGCCTGCAACAAGCCCTGTGAGCTGTGTCTTACCCTCGTACTGCTCGCTCATCGCAGTTCGTGACACTGAACCGTTTATCGGACAGCAGCCCGTAAAAGCCGCAGCCATATTTCCTATGGAAAATGCCAAAAGCTCCGTGTTATCATCTATTCTGTATCCGTTTTTCTGTGCGAAATTGTTTTCTGCCAGAAGTGTCTCTGCCATGATGACAACAGCAACCGAAAGACTTAAAACTATTACCTCTGAGGCCTTTTGAACTGAAAAAACTGCCTCGAAATCCGGTATATACCACCGCGGCATGCCGGGCTCAACTGCTGAAAGAGTCGGCACTCCCCACTCCTTTACCGGTCCAAAATATGTAAAAAGCGCGCCTGTTACCATGAGCACAACCGCCATAGGAAACTTTGGAACAAGCCTCTTACTCACAACCAAAATGGCAAGCGCTACAATCCCCATGACAAGTGCGGCTGCATTTATGTGGTGTAAGGCCTCCCATATATGCTCAGACAGTTCAAAAAGCTCTCCGGTTCCTGCCGCAGAGCCCATGAGCTTTGGCACCTGCATCAGTATGATTGTAGTACATATGCCTGTGATAAATCCGCCCATAACCGGCGCAGATATGTAGTTCACCAGCTTTCCGGCATTCATGAAGTAAAATGCCAAAAGCCACAGTGCCACAAAAAATGTAAACACCGGTACAACCGTCATGGCCTCTTTGCTTCCTGCCTCTATTCCCATGCCAAGCACTGCTGCTCCGACAAGCGCCGCCGGAGCAGCATCCACACCGAATATAAACTGCGGTGATGTGGAAAACAGAGCAAACAATATGATTGGGAATACCGAGCCATACAAGCCATATACCGCCGGTAGCCCGGATATCTGCGCATAGCCCATCGATATAGGAATCGAAACCGCCATGATGATGATTCCCGCAAGAATGTCCTTTGGGAAATTTTTCTTGTCGTAGTTTTTGAGTGTTGGTGCAACTGATAATTTTTGTTTCATTTAGATTTGTGCCTTCTTTATCAATACTTTCTTTCCTTCAAATGCGAAACCATAATGTTGAATTGCTTCTCTTTTATATCCTCGTTCCAAAAGCTTTGCATCATAATTTTTCTCTTCAATCTGCTTCAAAGCACTATCCGCAGTCATATCCAGTGATGTCTCCTCTTGCGAATCAATAACCTTAAATTCTATTATTACAGCCTGCGAATTTTTATCACGTGGAATGATCATCACATCATATCTGCCATAGCCACTTTCACGGTTTGACTGCACTTCATATTTATCTCTAAGCTCGACCAGCAGGCCTAAGACAAAACCATGATAAAATCTCTCCGGTTCAGATTTTCCCGAAGGATGCTTTCCGCTGTCAAAGCTGCTGAAGGTAGATAAAGCGACCTCATTCATGTATATGTTCATTTCCTTTACATTGCCTCTAAGCAATGCCCTTATGAATCCATTATAATTCGAAACAGAGGCATTAAACCATCCTCTGAACATATTTGAAAACATACTTACGGTTTCAAGATTTGTAATGCTCAGATGATACCACGGTTCAAGCGTAAGACCTCTTTTTTCTAAGGAATCAACCTTTAAATAACCGCTGGCAAGCAAAAGACTCCAAATGGCATTTTCATCGTTATCGAGCTGTTCAAACACCAGTTGTTCGTCAATGCTAACCTCCACAGAATCGCCTTCCAGAAGTGTTTCCATCATAGATTTTATTTCTGCAGATGCTGTTCTGATCAAACGATTTACCAGACCGTTTGAGCTGGTAGATGCCCAGTATGGACTTATCTGTTTTTCCTTTAGAAAATTCGTTATAGACCATGGATTATAAATATCACTGTGATTTCCAAATTTAAAACCGTCATACCATTTTTTTACAGTATCTTTTTCACCGGACAGACCATACTCTTCCATTGCATCAAAAACTTCATTCTCTGTAAATCCAAAGCTCGTTGCATAACTGCTTGAGGTCGTGGTTATTACATTCAGATTATTGAGGTCTGAAAAAATTGATTCCTTTGATACACGCGTGATTCCTGTCATAATAGCACGCTCCATATACGGATTTGTCTTGAACGTTGCATTAAACAGGCTTCTTATATATGCAGTAAACTCATTCCAATATCCATGAAGATATGCCTCCTGTATAGGAGTATCATACTCATCAAGGATAATTATCGTCTTCTTTCCCCAGTAACGATGAAAATACTCACACAAAATATTTAATTTTAATCCACTCTCAGCATCACCCATCCTGGTATTTGTTCCTTCAAAATCAGCTATTTCGTCTGCTGTCAGAGTATCCCCCTCAAGCAGATATCTGTGCCTTTTGTAAACAGCCTCTATCTGTGCTTTTATCTGGATTTTTGCATCTCCCAGATTGTCGGCCTTAACCGAAGCAAAGCTCATAAAAATCACAGGATAAGTACCCTGAATTTTTCGATAGTCCTCATCCTCCCATATAGACAATGAATCAAACAAATCGCTCCTGTCCTTATACTGATTTGAAAAAAAGCAGTTAAGCATGCTCATATTAAGTGTTTTTCCAAAACGCCTCGGACGCGTGATGAGAGTCACATCATCCTTTGAATCCCACCATTCCTTTATAAAGCTCGTTTTGTCCACAAAAAAGCAATTATCTTCTATAACAGAAGCAAAATCCTGTTTCCCAATACCAATCGTTTTTACCATATCTGACTCCCTGTATAGTCTCAAATCATTGTTTTATATATGATATTATAGCCAATACAATTATGCACTGCAAGAAACAAATATATCTTCTAATCACGTTTTTAAACATAGATTAAGAAGAGTATAATCTCTTTTATCGTATTAAATTATAACTACTTAATTACAGCCTCAACCTCACCCTTCTCAGGCATCACGCGAAGTGCGCCCTTTCTCGTGGTAATAAGAGAGGCTGCCGCATTTGCGAATGTGAGCATCTTTTTCACATCGTCATCCTTCCGGTCATTGATACCATGCTCCAGCACATCGTGAAGCAAGCATGCACAGAAAGTATCTCCTGCACCTGTAGTCTCGACAGTGTCATCTCGCAGGAACGGAGCTGCCTCCACGATATGTCCGTCAAAAAATGCCATACTTCCGTTTTTGCCCATGGTGGCACAGATAAACGGAATGTGATACTCATCTATGAGCTTCTTCACACCTGTCTTTATATCCTTTTCGCCTGTCATGAATTCAATCTCATCATCAGATATTTTTAAGATGTCACACTGACTCAGGCCCCAGCTTATCTTCTCTTTTGCATCGTCCATGCTCTTCCAGAGCGGTTTGCGCAGATTAGGGTCAAAGGAAATCAGTGCGCCTGCCTCTTTTGCGGCAGCTATTGCATGCTTTGTCGCATTCTCACAGGTCTTATCTGTCATTGAAAGACTTCCGAAGTGGAAAATTTTTGCGTTTCTCACAAGGGATAAATCCACCTCATCCGCTGTCAGCATCATATCTGCTCCCGGATTTCTGTAAAATGAGAAATCTCTGTCTCCGTCTGCTGCGGTCTGTACAAATGCAAGAGTGGTATGTACATTGTCATCATAGCGCACGCCTGTTGTGTCGATGCCCTGCTCCTTTACGGCATCAACAAGCAGCCTTCCGAACGCATCCTGTCCCACTTTTCCGATGAAAGCAGTCTGATGACCGAGCTTTTGAAGCATGGCAAGCACGTTACATGGAGCTCCACCCGGATTAGCCTCAAAAAGCTTATTGTCCTGCGCACTTGTACCGTTTTCTGTAAAATCTATAAGTAATTCACCTAATGCAACTACATCCATATTGTACCTCTTTCTTTCCTGTCAAAATATCCTGTATATTATTCTACAAATAACCGGACCAATAATTTGTCCGGTTATTATTTGTATGCTCTACTGATATGCTGTCATATTACAAAATTATATCATATTTTTCAATATCCACAACAGCACTTCCGTCACAGTTAAAGCTGATTCCGTCTGCCTGAAGAGGTGTACAGATAGCTGTGGTTGCGACCTGCTGTCCGTCATTGATAAAGAGCTCTATAGACTGTCTGTCCATGATGAAACGAAGCTTTAGCTTTCTGTCTGTATCTGCGATCTTAATTTTTCTGACACAGACGACATCCTTTGTGACGCCACAGCAGGTACGATCAATCTCGAGCACGCCTGCGACTCTGTTGTAGGTAAACGCTGTGCTATACTCATCATCGCATGCCATTTCAACAGTGAAGTCATGGTACTCCTCGCCTGAAAGCTCCACTGTCATGTCGAGAGTACGGCCTTTTATGCCATCAAAGGTCGTGTAGCAGTCTATTTTTTTATCTGTATAATGACACTTGTTTGCACGATAATTTTCTATTTCCTTAACCGGCTTCTGCCAGATACGGCCGTCCTTTATTTCAAGCTCACGAGGCAGTGTCATCATGCCCTGCCAATCCTGCGAATCAGGAACGACACATGCATCCCACGACTTCATCCAGGCAATCATCACGCGACGTCCGTCCGGAAGCAGTGTAGTCTGCGGTGCATAAAAGTCCATGCCATAGTCAAGTGTGTGCGGCTCTTCCTTGATAAATACATGATTTTCTTTATCATAATCCCCCAGAAAATATACAGAGTTGTGTCCGTTATGAAACTCATATTTGTCTGCCTTCATACTCTGCGGTGAACAGATGAGCACATGCTTATCCTCCAGCCCAAAGAAGTCCGGGCACTCCCACATGGTACCTATTTTGCCTGTGCTGTTTGCCGCAAGGATTGTCTCAAACTGCCAATCGATCAGGTTTTTTGAAGAGCAGAGCACTACCTGTCCCACATTGTTTAAGTCCTTGCTTCCAACTATAAGATAATATGTGTCATCCTCTTTCCATATTTTAGGGTCACGGAAATCGATTCTGCTGCAGTTTTCAGGAAGCATATCGCCTGTCACAACAGGATTATTCTCATGCTTCACATAATTAAGTCCGTCTCCAAATGCGATGCACTGGTTCTGTCTCTCCTGCTCACTGCCGTCAGGAAGTTTAATCCTTGTGACACCTGTGTATACAAGCACATGCTTACCATCTGCCTCAATGGCACTTCCTGAGAAACATCCTTTTTTATCATATTCCTCGTCAGGTGCCAGCACACACGGAAGCTGCTCCCATTTAATCATATCGCTTGTCGTACTATGCCCCCAATGCATAGGTCCCCACTCACGCAGATATGGATAGTACTGATAAAACAGATGAATTTTTCCGTTATAGACAGAAAATCCATTCGGATCATTAATCCATCCTGCCGGTGCACTGATATGAAACAAAGGTTTACTCTCTTTATCTGTAGCAGCTATTTTTTTTGCCTCGTAGCTTCTTGCTTTTTCCAATAATTCGCTCATGCAAATCCTCCCATTCTGTTTGCTTTGCCGGTAATACAGAATTATGAACAGTAACCTATTTGCCCTCTGACGTACTCTCAAGGGATTTCTGATAGCTGTCAAAATATTTCTGCTTTATCTTCAAATAATCCTGTAAACCATATTTATCAAGTTTCTTAAGGTATGAATCCCATTCCTTATCAATGCCGCCGTTTAATATCCAGTCGGCCTTTTTCTGCTCAGCATATTTCTTGATGTCTGTGTCGTACTGTGACACCTTGTTGGTGTCATCTATGCTCATGAACACGTTTGGATAGACATACTTACTGTTCATGTCCTTCAGATAAGCCTCATGCATGTTGTCAAGACGCCACTTGGCATCTGCAGGCTCTGTCACATAAACATCATAGTACTCGTTTAAAACAGCAAGCGGTCCGTTTACTGACTGTGCCTCACGCACTTCAACCGGTGACTGATCGCCCAGATCCATATGCTTTAACATCTGTCCGCCGTTAGCGTTTGTACTCATCTCAAATATATTGAACGAATCTTTCTCACCGTATGTTCCCCAGTTATTCTGTGGAGACTGGATTGGAGCATACATCTGATCAATCCACGCGGCTGCCAAAGCCGTATCCCTGCAGCTTGATGTCAGTACGCATCGTCCTCTGTCGAAACCACTCGTCTCACTGTTGTTCTGTCTGGTGATATTTCTGACTCCGTCAGGTCCTGTGAGAGCAGGAAGCATGACGTAATCTGTGTTATTGTCAATGTTTGCAATGTCCCATGTAAAGCAAAGCCCGTATCTGTGGTTTTTACCCTTTGCTACGTAGGTTGACCACTCCTGTGTAAATGCCTCAGGGTCAATCAAATCCTCTGTGACAAGCTTGTGAAGCCACTCGATCCCCTCCTTGTAGCCCTCCTGTGTCGGAGCATAGATGACTTTTCCCTCATCTGTTACTGCAAAGTGGTCACCTGTATCACCATAACCCTCACCAAAGCCGTTCATGAGGATGGCTGGATCCTGGTCACCGTTGTTTATAATAAATGACATAGGAATAACCCCGCCCTCGATATCAAACTCTTTCTCAAGCTCGTCTGCATGATCTCTGAATGCAATAAGCACCTGCTCGAGCTCATCTGTAGTGGTCGGCACCTCAAGTCCAGATAATCAAGCCATTTCTTGTTGATATAAGGTATATCTCCGATTGCCTGAATTGCCTCTTTTCCTGCACCAAGCTGCTCTATCCATGGAAATGAATAGATATGTCCGTCAGGTGCGGTACACATTGTCCTATATTCAGGATATTTCTCAAAAACTGCCTGAAGATTAGGCATATATTTGTCAATCAGATTCTCAACCGGAATAATAATACCCTGCTTTGCATATCTGAGCAGGTCGTAATCACTCATACCTGCATTAAACAGTCCATCCGGCAGATTACCAAACTGCGCCAATGCCAGATTCTTCTTGTCAGAGAACTGGTCTGAAACGAAGCATGTCCAGTCGATATGCACGTTGGTCTGCTTCTCCATTCTCTTGAAGATAGTCCTCTCATTAGGATCCTGTGTGGATGTGGCCGGTGCACTTGTGATAAATGACAGCTCAGCCTTCTCCTTCAGAGGGAACTGCACATCTGATACCGGTGTGTCCGGATTTGTCTCAGCATTTAAGCTCTGCTGCTTTCCACAGCCTGCCACACCTGTCAGCATTGCAAGTGTAAGCGAAAGTGTAATTAATTTTTTGAAGCTTCTTTTTTTCATATCCATACTCATCCTTTCTGTTAGCCCTTAACAGATCCAACCATGATTCCTTTATCAAAATATTTCTGGAAAAATGGATACATAATCAAAAGTGGTAAACTTGATACAACAATTGTAGCGTACTTGAGCTGCTCTGCAACCTTTGCCATCTCAGCTGTGCTCTGGATATCTGCAATCATGCCCGGCTGAGGTGTATTCTGCACGAGAATTGAACGCAGTACAAGCTGTAATGGCTGGAGATTTGCGTCATTCAGGTAAATCATTGCATCAAAGTAGCTGTTCCACATTCCTACAAATGACCAAAGCATAAGCACCGCAATAATCGGCTTACAAACCGGAAGCATAATCTTAAAGAAATGCTGTATTTCATTTGCTCCGTCTATGGCTGATGCCTCACGAAGCTCATTTGGCACTGACTGATAATAGGTTCTCGCCAAAATCATATTCCACACATTGAAAGCTCCCGGAATGAGGATTGCCCAGACGGTGTTTACCATATGGAGCTGATTTATAAGGATGAATGTAGGAATCATTCCTCCTCCAAAAAACATTGTGATAATAAAAATCACATTGAAAAATTTTCTTCCGACAAATTCCTTTTTAGACATAGGATATGCTGCCAGGATTGTGACAAATACTGAGATTGCCGCAAACACTATCGAGTAAAAAAACGAATTAAAAAATCCGCGCCATATCATGTCATTTTCCAGAACTCGTCTGTATGCATCAATAGTCCAGTCCTTTATGTTGAAGCTCAGTCCCTGGTTGTTAAGTACCGTCGGATCCATGAAAGATGCAAGCACTACATATACTAACGGAACAATTATTGCAAGCACAAACAACCCAAGAAGTGTATATCCAATTCCAAGAACAATTTTATCAGTCCGTGAATATTTGATTTTTGTCTTCATATCTTTTTCCATTGCACTTTCCTCCTAGATTCCTTCACCATCGTTCAGCTTCTTTACAACCGCATTGACTATAATCAGCAATATTACGTTGATTACCGAGTTGAAAAGACCAACCGCTGTTGAATAACCATAGTCTCCATTCAAAAGTCCGATTCTGTATACATATGTAGAAAGAATTTCCGATGCCGGTAAGTTCATATCTGTCTGTAACGCATAGGCTTTCTCGAAACCGATACTCATAATATTTCCTGCCTGCAGGATGAACTGTATCACTATAATATTCTTAATAGCCGGAAGCTCAACATACCACATCTGCTGGAAGATGTTTGCGCCGTCCATTCTCGCTGCCTCTTCAAGCTCCTTGCTCGCATTGGATAATGCCGCTGTGTACATGATTGAAGCCCAGCCTGCTCCCTGCCAGATGCCGCTCGCTATGTAGATGGTTCTGAATGCGGCCGGCATTGTCATCCAGTTTGTGCTGATACCGAGCAGCTTGTTCATAGGTCCGATTGGTGATAAAAACATACGAACCATACCACAAAGTACAATAACTGAAATAAAATTCGGTGCGTAAATCAAAAGCTGTATCTTTTTCTTGATGCCCTCTTTGCGAATACGATTCAGAAGCAGTGCAAGTATGATCGGTACCGGAAATCCCCATAACAATCCGTAAATACTTACCTTTAACGTATTCATAAGGTAGTTCATAAAATCAGGTGATGATAAAAATCTCTTGAAATATTCAAGCCCGACCCATGGACTCCCCAGCACACCCTTTATGACATTGTAATCCTTGAATGCTATGAGCAGTCCGCCCATCGGAACATACTTGAATATAATTGTCAGTAAAAGTGCCGGCATAAGGAAAAATATGTACAACATCCAGTTTTTCTTCACATATGTCACTTTGCTTTTCAATGACTGCTTTTTTTCTTTCATTTGCTGTGACCTCCACTCTTTTTCACATTTTGTCTTTTATACTTAATTTACGCTCTTGTGTAACCGGTAAAGTAACCGGTTACTTTGTAATTTGATAATACAATATCATTTGTGCTGTGTCAATACTTTTCTCAAAAAAAGTAACCGGTTACTTTTTGTTGATATTTTGGAAATTGCGCTGTATACTGTTTATAAACATTTGTAATATAAGTAATTTTTATAAGGAGACATCCCATGGGAAAAAAACAGGTTACATTTGCAGATATTGCGGAATATACACACTTTTCAAAAACAACGATTTCAAGATATTTCAATCATCCGGACTCTCTGACACTAGAGAATCAGGAAAAGATTTCCCGTGCGCTTGATGAGCTCGGCTATAAGAAGAATAAGCTCGCAAAGGTTCTCGCAAACGGTAAGAGCGAGTTTGTCGGCATAATAGTGCCAAACCTTTACCTGCACTACTACTCTGAGATGCTCACACAGCTTTTAGCCACCTACGCTAACTATCACTATAAGTTTCTCATCTTTATGAGTGACAAGGGGGCGGCTGAGGAAGAAAACTACATTGATGAACTTTTAGCTTATCAGATAGAGGGTCTTATCGTGCTAAGTCACACTCTCTCATCTGAAAAGCTTGCCTCATACCACATTCCAATTGTCGCAATCGAGCGAGAATCCATGCATATAAGCAGTGTCACCTCCGACAACTATATGGGTGCGCTTCAGGCCACATCTCTTTTAATACGTGACAAATGTGATATCCTCATCCATATCAATGTAGATGTGCCAAAGTATGTCCCGGCATACGACAGAATCCGTGCGTTTGAGGACACCTGTACCGAGCACAATATTCCCTATGAGCTCAGCCTGAACGTATCCGGTGATTCGTACAACGATTTATTTTCTCAGATGAAGGTGATTTTTAACAATATAGATGAGAAATATCCTGATAAAAAGAAAGGGGTATTCCTGGCAAACGACACATATGCCAACATGTTTTTGAACCTTGTCATACAAAAATACGGCTGCCTGCCGGACAGCTATGAGATAGTTGGCTTCGACAATTCACCAATTGCCAACGAAGCCATAATTCCAATCACCACCATCGGCCAGCAGATAGATGTAATCGCAAGAACCGCCATGGATTTGCTCGTCAAGCAGATGGATAACCGCAAACAAAGAAAGCCTGAGCCCGATTTGGCGCCAACGCACAAAAAGATAGCGCCTGTGCTGATTCGCAGGGAGACAACCAGCTAGTACATCGTTTATGTGACATGTACCAGCCTAATTTTCTCCTGTTGCGTCCTGATATTCCCTGCTGCTCACACCACCCCATGAGTTTCTATCCGCTGAGAAAACCTCATTTGTGGTTTTATTTACAGCATAAAATCCCAGTAGCCTTGTATCTGAGCCACTAACCAACTGCTCATAAACAAACAAATCACACTGTCCATTTTCGGAAACTCTGTCATAAACTAACCTATTCTCATACGTACTTCCATCCGCCTCGCCGGTTTCGAAAACAGAATAAAAAGTACCTTTAGCGGTGGAACCGTTGCGAATAATACCGGCATCCCCGGCTGAGAGTATCCCTGCAGCTGCCATGTAATCATATACGGCCTTGCTTTCTGTATCCAGGCTTTCGCCTGCGTTCTCATTTCCTGCATTCTCATTTTCTGTATTTTCAGAACCGTTATTGAATTGCTGTGATTATTCTCAGTGCTGCTCTCACTGTCATTTGCGCCACTGTCACCAGCATCATTTCCACTGTCATCGGTGCTGTCATCATAGTTTATAAGTCCAAACTTTATTGTTTCCTTGAATGTCAGACTTCGTCTCAGGAAAGGTCCAACCTTGATGTTATAGTATTCATCAGTGCTATATCCATCCGAAGTACTCATGCAGATAAGACCATTCGCATATGCCTTTTTCTCCGTATCCATGCCGATGAATGAAATTATCAGATTAATAACCATGGCAGCCATCAAACACAGCCACATGACTATGAGTATTACTTTTCTGAATAGCCTTACCCCTTCTGACTTTTTAGATACGCTGTCACTGAATAATATCCACCTGATTATCCAGTAAAGCGACAAGACCATACAGCCTGCGTATGTTATCAAAACAGACGACAGCTCGAACCAGTATCTATAGTGATATCCTCGAGACAGTAAGCCTCCTACTCCATAGAAAATTCCTGCATACAACACCAATATCGCAGTAACTACAATTGCTGTCGGCCACTTATGCTTTATCCTGGTGTCTGCGTAAATTGCCTGACACAAATCCATTTTTGCATTTTCTGATAAAAACAATGCATCAATCTGCATGTCCGTCATCTGCTTTTGATTCGCCGGCACAGCATAGCACTTATCCAGCCACTCCTGCCAGCCCGGCTTATCACATAGGAACAAAACTGCAGCATTGCAAAAATAATAATCTCTTAAATATGGCAGCTTCACACAATTGATATCAACCATTGCAAGAGCCTGTGCGGCCAGATCATAGTTTGACATAAGAAGCTGCTGCTTAGCCATCACTATCAACACAACTGACTTAAGCTGCCTATTATTCTTGTATCTGGTCCTGTACATAGCCAAATTGTAATCATGCCTGTCCTGAAGGCTCCAATTCTCTGTCCTTTTCGCTGATATATTAACAACAGCGATCAGCATCAACACCAGAAAAATAATACCTGCAAAAAAGAGCAATAAACATGATTTAATCATTCCTGAACTATAGTCATCCCTATGGAACATTCCAAACAACAAGCTTAATGTCAAAACACTCCATACAACAATCAATACTCTGTAAATCTGCACATATCTTTTCTGCCATAAGCCATTTTTGTATCCAATGGTATCAGGGGTGACAGTGTTTGAAAGCTCATAATAATTCATGCAATCCGCCTCTTTATCTCTGTAAATGAAATTGATTTATCCGTGGCTTAATTGTACCACGAATAAACCAATTTGTGTGAAATCTATTTTATCTGTATCTTCTTCCTCATGCGCATCTCCCACACATAGTAGGTCACAATAAGTAGTATTCCTGTTGTAAGCCAGGCTGCCGGATCTGCAAAGCACACACCGACGTAACCAAATGGCTTTGACAGGGCAAGTATTGCAATCAATCTCGACACAAGCTCCATCACACCGCTAAGCATAGGCACAAGTCCCTTGTTAAGTCCCTGCAGACCGTTTCTGTATGCAAAAATCCATGCAAGAGGAAGCATGAAGACACTCGCGATTTTCAGATATTTCATAGCACAGTCAATGTCAGTTGCCGTAGGCGATGTGATAAACCAGCCTATCATGTACGGTCCGACAAAGCAGTTAATTGCTGCCGCTAAAACTGCGCAGCCTATACATATGAAAAAGCATGACTTCATACCCTTAAATATCCTGTCGTATCTTCCTGCTCCTAGATTTTGTCCGCAGTAAGTCGCAGCGGCTGTTCCAAGTGTAGGCATGGTCTGTGTCGCGATATTGTTGACCTTGGATGCGGCGGTATACGCAGCTACCACCTGCGAACCGAACACATTGACCGCAGCCTGGAAAATCATCGTTCCGATAGCAGTAATTGAATAGTTGAGTGCCATCTGCAGACCGATTGAAAGCATGTGCCAGATTCCGCTCCAGTCCATGTAATAATCCTCACGGCTGGTGCGCAGCAAATCATACTTCTTAAACATCACGATAAATGACAAAACTGCAGCAATTCCCTGCGAGATAACTGTCGCATAAGCTGCTCCTGCCGTGCCTGCCTTCACCACCACGATAAAGAATATATCCAGCACAATATTCAATACAGATGAAAAAATCAAAAAGTACAGCGGAGTCTTGCTGTCTCCGATACTTCGCAAAAGACCGGAAGCCACATTGTAGGACATGGTGCAGAAAATTCCTGCAAAAATGACCTTTATGTACGCATCAGCATGACAAGTATATCATCAGGTGTATTGAGCCAGATAAGAAGTTGCCTCGATGCAAGCACTGTCGGAATCGTGAGCACCACTGAAACAATCACAGTAAGAATGATAGCCAGTGCCACATAATGCTTCAAAAGCTTCTCTTTTTTCGCACCAAACGCATGGCTTGCCATAACTCCAAAGCCCTGTGCTATTCCATTTGCAAAGCCAAGCACCAGAAACATAATACAGCCTGTCGAGCCAACCGCCGCAAGCGCCTTTGAGCCCAGATACTGCCCCACGATAATCGTGTCCACCATATTATAGAACTGCTGAAACAGATTTCCCATCAGAACAGGAATCGAGAACAGCAGTATAATTTTCATTGGATTGCCTTTAGTCATATCTGTCTTCATGTGTAAATACCCTCCCCAAAAATTCAATTCATAATAACTTTTCCCAGCAGGTTCACCCCTGCAGAAAATCCATTAAAAAAATGTGTGAACAAGCTCTTTTTCAAAGCCTCGTTCACACATTATATACACATATTTTCCAGTATTCAAGTACTATTTTCAAAATTTATAACTTATTTTTTAACAGTACGTTTATTCTTTCTTCCTCACACGATAATTCACATATCTCTTTATCAGGTAGTACACGACACCCCATGTCGGTACTCCGATGAACAGCCCCACTACTCCAAATAATCCATTTCCAAGGAAGATTGCAAATACCACCCAGAAAGGTGAGAGTCCTGTGGACTCACCGAGTATCTTTGGTCCGATAATATTGCCGTCCACCTGCTGTAAGATAATGATAAACAGCAAAAATATCACACCCTTTGACGGGCTGTCCAGCATGATGAGTATGGTGCTTGGTATGGCTCCAATGTAAGGTCCAAAGAACGGTATGACATTGGTCACTCCGACCATCACGCTCACGAGTGCTACATACGGCATGCGCAGTATCAGGCAGCACACGAAACAGATGGCTCCGATTATGAGTGAATCGATGATTTTACCACTGATAAAGCCACCGAATATCTTGTCGCTCTCCTTTAAGATGCTTGAAAGCACCTGTATATGGCGTTCCGACAGAAATGCGCTCACGAGCTTTTTAGTTTGGCGTTTGAAGGTATCCTTGCTAAGAAGGACATAGATGGCAACGATGAATGCAACAAGGCAGTTTACCGCTGTGCCAAAGATTCCCATAATACCGTTTATCACAAAAGTAACCTGTCCGAGCATATTGTCCTTTACCCATTCAGTAAAATAGCTTATGCCGTTATTGTATAGCTCAGTGATTATTTCCTTTGCCTTGTCATTGTTTCTGGCAAGCTCCGTGATCTTTTTCACAAGGTCCTGTATCTGATCCGGTAAAAGACTGACCGCATTTGTGATATTGCTTACAAGCTGTGGCACCACCATCATTATGAGCACTACAATAATGGCTATTATTATGGCCAGACTTATAAGTATTGACAACCCTCTCATAGAAGGTCTCTTTCCACACTTCTTTTCTATTGCTTTGCCAAGCGAATTGCTTAGCTTTCTGTCATAAAACTCTACCATCGGATTTATGAGATACGCCAGCACAATCCCCATGATAATTGGCATGAGTATATTTATTATACGCATAATCTGTGCCATTATTGCATCAAATTTAAATAGCACAAACACTAGCAGGATTGCTCCTGCTAGTGCTAAAAACTGTGAAAAACCTTTGGCCCATGCGACCTTTATGGTGTGCTTCATCTTATTATTCACTTCCACGCGCGATTCCTCCTCGTTTATTGTATGTCCGGAATGTAACAAGCTGATTACCGCTCCCAAATAATTCCTTCGTTGGTAACTATTGTGAGATTACAACAAACATTATATAGTCTTTAATCAATTCTAGCAACACTCTCGCCCTCTGTGAGCTCAAATGGTATTATCTCATGACATGAGCCTTTATGCAAATCAATCATGCTAAAAAGAAGTTCCACGCTGCGTGCCGCCATATCCTTGTGCGGCTGCCTGATAGATACAATCTTGGGATTGTAGTACTCTGCAAGTGTCGAACCATCAAAGCCTGTGATAGATATATCTTCCGGCACCCTGAGTCCCTTGTCAAGTATTGCCCTTATGGCACCGATTGCCATGACATCGGAAATCGCATAGACTGCGGTGATTTCTATATTCTTTTCCAAAAGCTTTTTCATCGCACGATATGCGCTGTCATATGAGAATCGCGCTCTCTCATAGTAACGCTCATCAGGTGTGATGCCATGCTTTTTGAAGCTGTTCAGATATCCGTTGTGTCGCAGAATAGCTGTCTGTGAAAGCTCCAGATTGGCTCCAATCTCTGCTATCTTCGTATGACCATGCTCGATGAGATAGTCGACGATTGTTTCCCCGGCCTTCTCATCATCAATGGCAACAGATGACAGCTCCTCCATGCTCCAGTTTTCTGCCGATGTTGTCACGATAACACACGGCACCTTAAACGAAGATGTATCCTCCGAGAAATCCACCCTGCTACCTCCAAGAAAGATGATTCCAAGTGGCTTTCGTTCCCTGCATATGCGGTCAGTCACACTGCTTAGATTACTGTCCTCATCCAGATATGTGATGCTCAAAGAGTAGTCTGTTCTGTCTATTATCGACTGGATTTCCTCGACTATGTTTGCAAACAGCATATTCGAGGTACCCTTTACCAGCAGATAAATATTTCTGGAAATGGTCTGCTTGAGCCTCTTTGCATTGTTATTTGGCACAAAGTTGTGTGCCTCAACTATTTTCATTATGGTTTCTTTTGCTGCAGGAGAAACATCCTGCCTGTTATTTAAAACTCGGGATACAGTTGTTACTGAGTATCCCGATTCTTTTGCTATATCTACAATTGTCATTGTTTTCCCCGTCCGGACAGCGATACGTCCCTTTACATTATATCCATGTGATATAATTTATTTCACTCATTATATCCACAACTATAAAACCTGCTAATTTAGCTTAAGCCCCACATGTTTTCTTAATAAGTGTGGGGCTTAAATAACATAAACTATATCCTCTTGTAAGCTATATTAACCCTTTACAGCTCCTGCGAGCACACCCTCTATAATGTACTTCTGACATACAATATAGAAGATAACAATTGGCAGAATCGCAAGCACGAGCATGGCCATCATTGCACCCCAGTCAATCATACCGTGGCTCTGCTTTAAGTACTGAATAGCAATTGGTATGGTTTTGTACTGGTTGATGTTTAAAACCAGTGATGGAAGAAGGTAATCATTCCATACCCACATTGCCTCAAGTATCGCTACTGTTACCGCTGTAGGACGAAGTATTGGAAATACAACCCTGAAATACATCTGTAATGGTGTACAGCCATCAATCATAGCTGCCTCTTCGATCTCTAATGAGATACTCTTTACAAATCCTGTAAACATAAACACAGCAAGTCCTGCTCCAAAGCCAAGATATACAATGATGATACCGAGTGGATTTGATAAATGAAGCATATTTGCAAATTTTGATAATGTAAACATTACCATCTGGAATGGTACGATCATAGAGAAAAGGCAAAGTGTATACATAAGCTTTGTGCCCTTAGTCTTTACACGAACTATGTACCATGCACACATTGAGCAGCAGAGTACAATAAGTACTACTGAGCCGACTGTGATTAAAAATGATGTTCCGAAGCAGTCCCAGAAATGTGTCATTCTGAGACCATTCTTGTAGTTTAATGTGCTACAGAAAAGCCTTGACATACCATCCTTGAAGGCTTCAAAGCCTCAGTGATAGATACTGTGCTGATTCCAAACGGATGCTTGAATATGTAGGCTTTTCTCTTAAATGAATTGAGTAACACCATAAAGATTGGTGAAATCCAAAGTACTGATAAAACAGTGAATAATAATGTGATTATCCAACCGTGCTTGGCCTGTCTTACGGCACTGACTTCCTGCGCTTTTTTCTGTTTTGCCATTAGTCCTGTACCTCCTTGCTTGTAGTGATCTTATTCTGTGCAAGTGCGATAATTGCAACAAGTATAAAGAATATAACAGCCTTTGCCTGACCTACGCCCTGCCATCCTGTTGTTCCATACATGGTGTTGTAGATATTTAAGGCAAGCAGCTCTGACATCTTTCCCGGATTACCGCCTGTAAGAGCTAAGTTCTGGTCGAACAGCTTGAAGCCGTTTGTCAGTGTCAGGAATGTACAGATTGTGATTGTCGGCATAAGCATTGGAAGAATAACGCTCTTTAAGAGCTGCCATCTGTTGGCTCCATCAATCTTTGCTGCCTCAATAAGCTCACCCGGTATATTCTGAATACCTGCGATGTAGATAATCATCATATATCCAATCTGCTGCCAGCATACTACTGCGATAAGTCCCCAGAATGCTGACCACTCTGAGCTTACGATTGTCTTTGAATAGTTCTGCAGGATAGAGTTAAAAATCATCAGCCATACATATGAAAGTACGATTCCACCGATCAGGTTTGGAAGGAAGAATACTGTACGGAAAAGATTTGTTCCTCTGATTCCTTTTGTAAGCGCCATTGCTATTGCAAAAGATACGATATTGATAATCAGTACCGAAACTACTGTAAATAGTGCTGTGTACCAGATTGAATGAATAAAGGTTGTATCCACAGTGCCGTTTACAACAAAAATCCTTGTGTAATTTTTTAAATCCCACCCATTTCCAGTCTGTAACAGTGGAGAATTTACAAAATGAAAGGAAGATACCATATACGAACGGTACAATAAATCCTATTGTAAATGCTGCCATTGTCGGTAAAGCGAAGATCCAAAATTTTTTTCTAATCGACTTTTCCATAACAAATATACCTTTCTTAAAAAAATATGGGGTGAGTGACTGCCACTCACCCCACTTTTACTACTTTTTACTAACTTTTAGAGAATTTTACTGCTCGTTCTGAAGATCCCAGTAATAAGCCCATTTCTCTGAGAATGCCTTTGCAACGTCATCCCATGAACCATTACGCTCTGTGTACTCTGTGAGTGGAGCAAGGAAATCAGCTCTCCAGTCATCTACTGAAGGTGTTGCGTTGAATGACCATGCTACTGATGTCTTGCCTTCCTTTGCAAGTTCTGATGCTACATTAGCAAAAGCGTTCTTTGACTCATAGTCACCTGTGAATGTATCGAATGGAGCTGAAAGACCCATTTTATTAACGATTGCGTCACGTCCGTCATCACTTGTGATTACCCAGTTGAGGAATTCAAGTGTTGCATCAATATCCTTCTGATCTGCCTTAGCGTTTACTGTCCAGTGGTTCTCTGTACCAACTGCAAGTCCCTCGTTCTCGTCATCTACACCGAAGTAGATAGGCATCATTGAAAGGTCAGACTGCTTAACTGTGTATCCGTTCTCGTTGTCATCTGCGAAGTTAGCATACTCCCAGTCACCATTCTGGTAGAATACAGCCTCTTCCATACCAAGCTCTGACTCAGCATTTAAGCTCCTGAATCAAGTGTAGCCTTGTCTGCTGCTGATGTATTTGTGTACATATCCCAAACTCTCTTGAAGTTGTCCATGTACTTACCTGTAACTTCCTTCTGTCCTGCTGTGAGATCACATCCTGCATCCTTGAACTCATAGTAGAGTGCGAGGCCTGCGAGATGTCCTGTGAATCTCCAGTTAGATCCGCTGTCAAGTCCTGCTGAAGCAAATGCCTCTGTAAGATGTAAGTCACAAGCTTTGTTGATGTCATCTACATGCTCGTTGATATCAGTTGCAACCTTCTCTAATGTATCAAGATCCTTGATATCATCTACTGACTTGATAACTGCTCCTGAGTAGTTTTTGCAGTATTTCTCAAGCATTGCCTTGTTGTAGATGATTCCGTAGCACTCATAGCAGTTAGCTACTGATGCAATCTTGCCATTGTACTCAAGTGCAAGTGACTTATCTGTAAGGTGCTTGTAAATCTCGCTGTCCTTTAAGTCATATATGTATTTGTCATACTCTGCGCAGTCTGCTGTGCTTCCGATATTGAAGATTGTTGGAGCATCCTTCTTAGCAAGCTCAGACTTAAGTGTTGTCTTGTACTGTCCGTCAGCTGCTGTTACTACTGTAACCTTTACGCCTGTCTCATCTGTGTACTTCTCTGCAAGATCCTGCCATGCCTGATCTGTCTCCGGCTTGAAGTTTAACATGTAAACTGAGCCATCGCCGCCCTTTGCAGATGAGCCTTTCTCTGTTCCGTCTCCGCTTCCTGATCCACATCCGGCAAGCATTGTTGCTACCATTGAAGAAGCGAGTAATACTGTTACTAATTTCTTTTTCATTTTAAACCCTCCTAAAAGATTTAATATTAAAATTGTCTTTGCAAACATCCTTGGTTGTTTTCGGTAATGTTTGCGGTAACGTTTTCACAAGAATTATTATAGTACAGTTTCGTGTAGTTTCGCAAGAGGATTTTGTCTTTTCTGTATATATTAATAAAAGTGCCAGGTGTTTTTTAGCAATTTTTCACAAAAATTGTAAAAAAATAAGTATTCTCACACTGGTGTTTGGTCATTTTAGTTATTTTCGACTATCCGTTTTGTGCAAAAATACTTTTGTTATTTTTATTCATTTCATCTATCAGAGCCTGCTTTTGTGCGCGCTTGAGCTGTTTTATATGATACTCCCTGCTCATTGCCTCCTCTTTCGTGGCAAAGTGCTCGAAATAGACCAGCTCCACAGGTCTGCGTGTCTTTGTATATTTGGCACCTTTCCCGGAGTTATGCGCTTTTATGCGCTTTTTCAGGTCATTTGTCCAACCGGTGTAAAGTGTGCCGTCAGCACACCTTACAATATATGTATAATTTTCATCCATATCTGCTTTGTCCATCTCAATAATCAACGCTGTGCCTTCTCCAGATGATCTATCGCCCTGACCACGATATCAAAAATGTTATCGTAGTCATTCAGGCAATAAAGTATCATGGCAAGATGATAGTATCCAAAGCCCAAGAGCTTTGAATCAGCTGTCTTTTCTCCGTAATCTATCAGCTCATGGCAATATCTGATTGTGAGCTCGGCGTCCTTTCTGTAATTGTCAAGAATGCCATTTGTCCAGTTTTCACACTCTCATTGTATTCGTTAAACTCCACTTTTCACCTCTATATATCTCCGAAATAGTCCATAGGATTGACCGGTTTCCCATCCTGTTCCATAGCAAAATACACATTGGTGCCCTCAACAGTATAGTATCTGGTCACCTTTCCAACTGTTCCAAGTGTTTCTCCTGCCTCAAGCACGTCGCCTTCACTGCAGGTTAGATTTGCAAGCTGTCCGTAAGTAGCCGTATATCCGTCTCCTAAATCCTGCACTACTGTGCAGCCTGTCTCTGCGCTGTCATATATGTCTATAATCCTGCCCTCGGTAACTGAGCATACCGCATCTCCTTCGTTTGCACGTATTACCATGCCACGATTATACTGATACTGGTCTAGTGTCGGGAAATAAACCGTCTTGTCCATGGAAAACGGCAAAAGCACATCTCCCTTTACAGGCCAGTTTGTCACATTTTCAGGGACAAACTGCAGTTGTTTTTCCGTAGGCTGCTGATTTTCCTGCTGCCCTGCAGCTGATTCTTCCTGTCCCATTTTTGTCTCTGAGTCTACTTTTTCTGTAGTTTTCTGTGGTGTCTTTTTCTCTGTAGGCTCAACTATAGACGAAGTCTGTGAAATTTCTGTTGGTATCTCGTCTTTCCCGGGTTTCTGTGTTGAATATACCGCTGCAAATCCTATGGCTCCGGCCACGAGACATGCCGCTGCTGCAATTTGTTGTTTTTTCATAGGACATTACCTCCATCATCTGAATTGTTCTGATGATAGTATGTCCTGTCTGCATGGATTTATTCATGCTTTTTCTATTTTGCGGCACCAATTATATTTGATAATTGTGCAAACTGTGCAAGGCTTAGAGCCTCACCACGCACATTTACAGGAACTCCGAGAGCCTCTATGCTCTGCTGTATCTGCTCCTTGGTCAGTCCCATACCACCGAAATTGTTGAGCCCGTTGGCAAGAGTTTTCCTGCGCTGGTTGAAAGATGCCCTGATGATTTTGAACATCAGCTTTTCATCATCTACGTCAACCACCGGCTTTTCGTATCGCTTGAGCGATATAACAGAGCTTCCTACCTTTGGCTGTGGCATGAAACAGCTTGGCGGCACATTTACCACTATCTCAGGGTGCGAATAATACTGCACCGCAAGTGACAGAGCTCCGTAATCCTTCTTGCCGGGACCTGCCTGCATACGGTCTGCGACCTCTTTCTGCACCATAATGGTAATGCTGTCTATCGGCACATGACTCTCGAACAGCCCCATAATAATAGGTGTCGTTATGTAATATGGCAGGTTTGCAACAACCTTTATCGGCTTACCATTATTATATTCTTCTGCCAGAGCATTTATGTCTACCTTCAATATATCATCATTTATGACCTTTACATTATCATATTCGCTCAGAGTATCCTTAAGTATAGGTATCAGATTTGTATCTATCTCGACTGCTATTACCTGGCGCGCCGACTCACACAGATACTGTGTCATCGTACCTATTCCCGGGCCTATCTCAAGTATCATATCGTCCTTTGTGATGCCGGCCGAGTCTATGATTTCCTCCAAAATGCCTGTATCAATAAGGAAGTTCTGTCCGAATTTCTTTTGAAAATTGAAATTGTATTTCTGCAAAACCTCGATTGTGTTCTTAGGATTTCCCAAATATGCCATGATATGCACTCCTTGTGTCGTTTCATCTGATGTGACAGTCTAACTGCTGTCTTTATATTATGATATGAGGATCACTAAGCTATTCATCGAATTGCATGCAAGCATGCATCGATGATACCTTTTGACCCTTTAATCATATTATCACATGAAATGCCTTTATTTCAATTATATTTGTAAATTTTCGCGGTTTTCATACCTCAAGTTGTGGCTCAATTATTTACACGTGTGAACAGTTCAAATGCATTGGCACGTGTCGTGCGCTCTACCTCATCGGGCGTAGTGCCTTTGATTTCCGCTATCTTTGATATGACATATGGAATGTTTGACGAATCATTCCTTGTGCCTCGATGTGGCTCCGGAGCCATGTATGGACAGTCCGTCTCAAGAAGGATTCTATCAAGTGGAAGCTCTGACACTGTCTGTACCAGCTTCTTTGCATTCTTGAAAGTTACGACACCTCCAACTCCGATATAATACCCCAGCTTTACATACTCCAGTGCCATCTCCGGTGAATAGGAATAGCAGTGTATCACGCCGCGGATATTCTTTTTTGCTGCCTCTGTCATGATTTCCATGGTGTCCTGTGCTGCATCACGCGAGTGTATGATAACCGGCAGCGATGCTTCTGCTGCAAGCTCAAGCTGACGCTTAAACCAGTAGCGCTGGTTTTCCTGCACATTTGGCTCCTTATCCCAGTAATAGTCCAGTCCGATTTCCCCGACTGCAACAGTACTTTCCCATGCAGTCTGTTCCCTAAGCCATGCAAAGGTTTCCTCGTTTAAATCAGCTATGTCGCTTGGATGCACTCCAACCGCCGCATATATAAAGTCATATTTCTTTGCGAGCTCCATTGTAGTCATGGTAGAACCAATAGAAGCCCCGACATTTATTATCGGGGCAACTCCTTTTTCATGGACGCGTTTTATTGTTTCATCACGGTCGTCCTTAAATCTGTTATCATCATAATGGGCATGTGTTTCAAATATCATTAATTACTGTGTCCTTCCTCCGCCCAAAGCTTATCGGCACAAGGCTTCCATGCCTGCGCATACTCCTTACACTTGTTGCACAGGTGCTCCGCACTCTCAGGTGACTGCAAATCAGTTGATTTTGCACCTGTTTCCTTTACGAGCCGCTGTAAGATCTCAGGATTTTCAAGCATAGGACATGGTCTGTAGTGATTCTCATTAAATGGCTGGTTATCATGATATGCCATGAAAAGCGGCTGTTTTAAAATCTCAAGCATGCTGTGTGTACGGATGTTGGCTCCTGAGTAGTGGATAAATACACATGGCTCAGCATCGCCGTTTGCATTGATATGGAAGTAGTTTCTTCCTCCTGCGATACAGCCTCCGACAAACTCGCCGTCGTTCTGGAAATCCATAGTGAAAATTCCCTTGCCGCTTGTCATATTTCTGATCTCACGGACACGGTCCTTGATGTAAAGCCTCTGCTGTGGGTTTGGTAAAAGTTCCAGTGATGCATCGTTTCCGACAGGCATATAGTGGAAGTAAAGTGCATAGCGGCAGCCCTTTTCCACAATCATGTCGATAAACTCATCACTGGTAACTGTCTTATAGTTCTTTGAAGTGTAACATATTGATGTACCGAAAACAAGTCCGTTTTCCTTAAGCAAATCCATTGCATGCATAACCTTTGCAAATACACCGGTGCCTCGTCTTAGGTCGTTCACCTCTGAGAAGCCCTCAAGACTTATTGCAAGGTACAGATTTCCGATACGCTTTAAGTCTGCGCAGAAGGCCTCATCACGAGTGTGCCGTTTGTGAATGCCAGAAATGCACAGTCACTGTGCTTCTCACAGAGCTTAACAAGGTCTGCTTTTCTGACAAGAGGCTCCCCTCCTGTGAACATATACAGGTATACACCAAGCTCCTTGCCCTGTGTTACAACCTTATCCATCTCATCAAAGGTAAGGTTCAGCTTGTGGCCATACTCTGCCGCCCAGCAGCCTGTGCAGTGCAGATTGCAGGCGCTTGTCGGATCCATAAGGATGAGCCATGGCACATTGCAGCCATACTTTTCACGATTTTTACGGATAGTCTTGGTACCGTAAACAAATGCCTCAAAGCCCAGATTGAGTGCGATTGTTTTTAATACATGAGGATCTATCTCATTGATAAGACGATGCATGTACTTGTTGAGCGTGCAGTCTTATCACAGATCATCTTGCGCGCACTGTCATAGTTTAAATCAATCTTCTCATCTCCCATGAATTTCTGCCACATGTCGATGAGCTTTACAACCTCTGTCTCCGGGTCCTTGCAAAGTCCTTTTACAATGTTATCACATATTTTTGATGCAGCAAGTCTCGCTGCCTGATGTCCTAAATTTCCCACTTTGTATTCCTCCTTATTGTTTCAACGGTATTTCTGACGACAAATAAATTTAATATTCCGTCAAGACTCAAATTCAGTCCTATTAATCTCACTATCATGCCTGCGGTCTCAAATGGTGTCGCGAAAAGCAGTATGCCCACAAATGTAACTGCAAATGACATCACAAGTATGAGCCACCAGTTCTCGATGCCAAAGCGTTTTGCTTCCACTGCAGTCTGTATCTTGAACGCTCCATCTACCAACATAAAAATGCCTATTGCTGTGGACAATATCTCTATAATATACTCAGTTTTTTTAATAATTATGATTCCAAGCACTATTGAAACTATCCCAAGCGCCAGGTCAAACTGAAACGCAAGCTGAAATAAATCCTTTGCAAAATATCCGGACAGCTTTGTCACGCCATATATTATGAGAAACACTCCATATAACATGCACATTGTCTTTAGTCCAAGCTGTGGCATGAACAACAAAGCTGCCCCCAATGCAATCAGGCATATTGTCATGACGGTATATGCATTTTTTACATGTACCAATGTATGCATAAAGTATCTTCCTCCTTTTTGTCTGCTATTTTAATCCTGCAACAGCCAATTTAAAACGGACAAAAAATAAGAGTGTCTGAAATTCAGACACTCTGTCAAATCTGTTCGAATTATTTTGTCATACAATATCCGCCTGCCTACAGACAGCACTCAATCATATCATAAATTGTGGCATCGAAAGAGTCACCTATTCTCTTAACAATATCTCTGTTGTATTGGCTTTTTGACAGTCCAACGCCATTTGCCGTAATGTTCTCAGGCAAACGGCTCATCATACTGCCTCTCTCAATCCACTTAATTGTACTGCCCACGATTCCGTTGCTGTAAAACGCCGTGATAAAAGCAATGTCACTATCATCCAGGCTGTAGCCTCTGCCTTTTCCAACACAAAGCGGCGCACCACCTGCGTAACCACGGCATCCAGATATGTCCTTAATACCCTGCCGTTTTCCGATGCATAAATGTGCATTATCGCCTCGCGGTTATTAAGAATAAGGGCAGCGACTCTGGCATATGCATCATGAAATGTCACGCCTTCCTTTGCCTCATCCATCACAAGCCTGACCTCGTCCTCAAATATGGCCTCAAGCACATCATATATGTCCTTGAAATAATAGTAAAATGTATTTCTGTTTATCTCACACTGCTCGCATATATCCTTGACTGTAATCCTGTCAAGCGGTTTGTTTTTCAGTATATGTAAAAAAGTCTGCATTATGGCTTTTCTGGTAAATGTTGCCATGTGTATATCTCCTGATGTGCGTATTATACATAAACCCTACTCTCAACCGCCATTATATTACGATTGTTATATTTTTGTCAAACTATGTCTTCGTGTAACTTCAAAGTAAATTCAAAGGCCAACACCAAAAGAAAGAAACTTATCCATTAAAATCCAAAGTCCGCATAATCCTGCGGCAGAAATCTATGATAAATAATATGGCAGCCTCATCATGGAAGCAATAGTAGTATGTGTCATCCGGCTCATTTAAGAAGCGGATGTAACAGTCAAACTCGCCGTTTTGCATTTCCTTTTTCTCGATATTGTCTGAGTATTTGTAAAACAGCTCTGTTATCTGCTCCATGGTGCAGCCATGCGTGCCGACAAGTGCAATCAGCTCACTTATAAACTCGTTGTCAGCTGTGTTTTCATGCACATACTCACTGCCCTCAGGTGGTATCTCTATGCAGAAACGCTCATTTTTTGCGGTGACCTTTATCTCACCTATGGTGTCAGTAAGCTGTTTTGGCAGGTTGTCCGGTGCAAGTATTTCAAGCATCTGCTGCTCTGAAATTACGCCGGCTGCAATTTTATTGTCATCCCCTGCACACTCAAAGAAATGTCTGAGCGTGGAAAGAGGATAATACAGTCTGACTATTTCCTTCCTGTAGCCAAGCTTCGCCTGCTGCTCTTTTACTATATCAATAAGACTCTTCGCCAGACGAGCGTAACCGGTGGCGCTATAATCGCTGCTGTAATTGTCTCTATAATCGCCGCTGTAATTGCCTTTATAATCGCCACTATAATTCACTTTGTCGTCAAAATCGCTTGTTTTCGTCATACCGATAGCTTCTCTTCCTCCCGGCTTTTAAGGTTTTTCTAGGGCATGCTCACCTTATCGAGTATTCCTGTCAGGTGTGCTATAGCCACGCCATAGTTTGTCATCGGCACATGCTGAGTGCGTGCCCTGTCTATTCTTGATAATACATATTTTCTGTTAAACATGCAAGCACCGCACTGAATAACGAGGTCATACTGAGATAGATTATCAGGGAAATCTGTACCGCTTGTAATATCCACAGTAAGCTCCTCACCGACACGCTTTCGAAGCAGGTTCGGAAGCTTCACCCTGCCTATATCCTCCGCAAGAGGCGCATGTGTACAGCACTCTGCGATAAGCACTCTTGAGGATGGCTTTAAGGCATCAATTGCCCTTGCGCTCTCCACATAGTATGGCAGATCACCCTTGTATGCTGCAAAAAGCACTGAAAATGATGTGAGCATACTCTCCGCCGGCTTGTGCTCGTACACATAGCCAAACACCTGTGAATCTGTCACGATGAGCTTCGGCGCGTGAGATAATGCTGCAAGTGCATCTGTCATTTTGTCAGTTGTCGTGCTCATCACAAGGCATTTTCTATCGAGCAATTCCCTGAGTATCTGCACCTGTGGCAATATGAGTCTGCCCTTTGGCGCCTGGATATCCTGTGGCATGACAAGAAGCACCAGGTCTGTCTGAGAAACAAGGTCTCCCAGGATAAATTCCTGTCCGAAATCCTCCGGCAAAAGGCGTGTAAGTGCAGAGATGACAGCATCCATTCCCTTGCCCTTTAGCGCGCTGACTGCTACAACCTCAAAGCTATTATCTGCATTTTTGCCCATCACAGCACTGTTTTCCTCATAAACCAGCACTTCGCGGCCTCTATTGCAGCATTGTCAAGCTTTCCCCTGCTCTTTTCCTGAGCCTCTGCGGAAAGCAAAATCTCGTCTATCTTGTTTAAGGCAAATACAACCGGAGTATGTTTTTTTGCAAATAGCAGGCTCCACTCTGCCTCATCCTTAAAAGCTTTTTTAAACGGTACCCCTGCCTTCTTTGCGGCAATGACCTCTGCAATATCAAGCACTACAACAGCTATGTCTGTCTTCTCTGCTGCCAGATGGGTCTTTTCCACACGTCTTTCACCAAGCTCACTATCATCATCAAAGCCCGCCGTATCAATAATCACGCACGGTCCGAGCGGATGTATCTCCATCGGCTTGTACACAGGTCGGTTGTCGTACCTGCCACGTCAGCTACAATGGAAACCTCCTGCTTTGTAACCGCATTTATCAGAGATGACTTACCACTGTTTGTCTTTCCGTATATACCTATATGAAGTCTGTTGGCAGAAGGCGTCTCATTCAAATTTCCCATATTTCCTCCTTTAGAAACGGAAATCACGCTTTCCGTCTGCAATATCATGTATATGCTCATAGCAGGTCTGCTTAACCTTTGGATTGGTAATCTTTTCTATTTCCCTGTCGATTAGCTTCATTCCAAGCTCTCTTGTCTGCGGGCTTGCATAGTCCTCGAGATACTCCTTAAGTGTCATGAGTGCGTTCGGATGACAGCAATTAAGTATCTGCATGCTCTTGCACAGTGCCATAAAACGGTCTCCCGTTCTGCCTTCTCTGTAGCAGGCTGTACAGAAGGACGGAATATAGTCCATCTTCATAAGCCAGTTTACCACCTCGTCAAGTGTTCTCTGGTCGCTGACATCAAACTGCTCCGATGTTGCCTCTGCATTTTTCTCAGCCTCCGGGTCTGCATAGCCTCCAACACTTGTCTTGGATGCGCCGCTGATCTGTGAAACACCAAGCGGCAGAACCTTTTCACGGACAGCCTGGCTCTCACGGTTGAGATTATCATTCCTGTGTATGGCACTGAAATACGGATAAGTGCGCATATTTTGGCGAAGGTATCATCACTGATGCCATTGTCAAATACATCCGGGTCTATATCATCTGCGTGCTTTATACGCGGCACACTGATGGTGTGAGGACCTACACCGTGCACTGCCTCAAGGTGCTCTGCATGCATCAGAAGTCCTGCAAACTCGTACTTGTATTTGTCCAGTCCGAAAAGTACACCAAGTCCCACATCGTCAATTCCGCCCTCCATAGCACGGTCCATGGCCTCTGTGTGATATGCATAGTCATGCTTTGGTCCTGTCGGATGAAGCTGCTCATAGCTCTCCTTGTGATATGTCTCCTGGAAGAGTATGTAGGTTCCGATTCCTGCCTCCTTGAGCTTTCTGTAATTATCCACTGTAGTGGCAGCGATATTTACATTTACACGGCGGATAGCTCCGTTTTTGTGCTTGATGCTGTAGATTGTGTTGATACACTCGAGAATATACTCAATCGGATTGTTTACAGGGTCCTCTCCTGCCTCGATTGCAAGACGCTTGTGTCCCATATCCTGAAGGGCTGTGACCTCCTTTACTATCTCCTCCTGAGTGAGCTTCTTTCTCGCAATATGCTTATTTTTCATGTGATATGGACAGTAAACACAGCCGTTCACACAGTAGTTTGACAGATAAAGCGGTGCAAAAAGCACGATTCTGTTTCCGTAGAAATCCTTCTTTATCTGCTGTGCAAGCTTGTAAACCTCATCGAGCTTCTCAGGAATCTCACAGGCTAAAAGCACTGACGCCTCTCTGTGTGTGAGTCCTTTTTTTAGCTTTGCTTTCTCGATAATCGCATCGATAAGCCCTATATTATTTTTGTTTGCCTCTGCGTATTCGAGAGTCTCTTTGATTTCCTCGTCTGAGATGAATTCCTCAGCCTTTAATGATTTTACGTTGTACATTTTTATCTCCTTCTATTGTAATCACATATCTGCGTAGTCCCCGCGCGACACCACCACCTGATAGCCGATGCTTTTCATCCGGTTTTCCATACAGTAGCGGCACTCTGCTGCCTCATCTCCTGTGCAGATTTTATTGTCGTAGAGCTTGTATTTGTCACGGACATTGACCGGTGAGAGGTTTGGCATCACGACATTGGCACCCGACTGTATACCCTTTTCCCTGCCGAGCGGATGGATTGTGCCAAGCGCTGTTGTGGCAGGCAGCAACACTTTTGGATGTATGAGCCTGATGATTGAAAGCAGGCGAAGCGTCTCATCCATCGTGCCTGACTTTTCGTTTGCAAAAGGTGTATCCTTCTGCGATATGAACGGACCGATTCCAACCATGTGAGGCTCAAGCTCCTTTATAAACTGCAAATCCTCGTACAAGGTCTCCACTGTCTGTCCAGGCGACCCGACCATGAAGCCGCAGCCCACCTGATATCCTATCTCTTTCAAATCCCAAAGGCACTGCTTTCTGTTTGCAAGTGACATCTCTACCGGATGAAGCCTACTGTAATGCTTTTCATCCGCAGTCTCATGGCGAAGCAGATATCTGTCTGCCCCTGCATCAAAATAGCTCTGATAGCTCTCCTTTGACTTTTCTCCGATAGAGAGCGTAACTGCGCAGTCCGGATACTTTGCCTTAATCCCGGACACTATCTCACAGATACGCTCATCCGTGTAGTACGGATCTTCACCTCCCTGCAGCACAAAGGTACGAAAACCAAGCTCATAGCCGCTCTCGCAGCATGCCATAATCTGCTCCGTACTCAGGCGGTAGCGGTCCGCGTGAGTATTGCTGTGCCTTATGCCGCAGTAGAGACAGTCGTTTTTGCAGTAGTTGGTAAACTCTATCAGCCCTCGTATAAAAACCTGATTGCCATAGGTCTCGTGTGCTTTCTCAGATGCCCTCTTTCTAAGGTAATCAACTGCCTGCATATCATCCGTCTCAAGCAACATATGCAGCTGCTCGAGGGTGATATTCCGGCAGGCCGTAATTTCATCTATAATTTTTATTATTGCTGTATTTTCGGTCATGCTTTCTCCTGTAGTCTGGTCTGCTTTATTTATTAGAGTAAACTGTCTTCACTCCTATGCCATCCAGCCTGCCAATCCTGCCGGACAAAGCACTGATAATATCCTGTGGTGCGTCAATCGCCACACTGATGATATTCACGTTCTTTTTCTCGTATGGGATACCCATGCGCCCAACAATGAAGCTACCGTACTCATGCAGCAGATGATTAAGCTGCTCAACCGAATCCGGGTTTTCAACTATAATGCCGATCAGGGCTATTCTTGTTCCATGCGTTACTCCTTATAATATTTAATATGCGGTTATTGTACCTCTTTGTATTTAATGAGAACAAAGCCCCAACATTAATTGAAAATTCGCCTCTTTCGAGGCTTCTCCGCAGCTTGACGCTGCTACAATTTTCAATTTATGTTGGGATGTCCAATAACCACATACGCCCTTGCATGCGAGCATGCAGATGCGCATGCGGTTATTGTACCTCTTTGTTCACTAACAAAGGGTGCACTTCGCCGGAAGTACACCCTAAATCTTAAAATGTTCTTCCTCCTCATACGTGAATCAACTATCATCTGCTCACAGTATTTGGTGTCAGTGACTCTGAATTATGACATCAGAGCCTTCAATGCCTGCAGGCTTGAAGAAAGAGAGCTGTTATCAGCATGTCTCGCTTCTTGCGTGCTATCTAATATCTAATCCGATTGTATCATGTCTAAATCATTTCAACAATATTATATCTGCTTGTTTCCCGAAATATACACTATTTTTAGACAAAAAAAGAACAGCCATCGTTCTGCTGTCCTTTAGGAGAAGGTATTTTACTATGGGGATAGTAAAAATATATAATGTATTGGGGGGTTTTTACGTTAATTATAGTATCACGTGCCATGAAAAATGTCTATTATCGTGATGCACAAACATGCATAAATTTTCAATTATTTTTTATGCAATATGTATATCATTGATTTAAGATAATCATTTGGTTACAATTACAGTCCATTAAGAATTTCAATATTTTTGAAAAGAAATCTACTTAAAAGTTGACTTTTTTAACCTAAAGGAAGAAAATAGAAACATAAATTGGAAGGAAAGGAGCGGACTCTCATGAAGAAAATACTGGTTTTACCACTGTTGCTATGTCTTATATTCTGCTCCTTTCTAAGTCTCGACAAAAATCTGGACGAATTTGATCCTGACCGCACAGCATACGGTTCATACGATCACAGGGTTGTCTGGGGCTCTTATGCTTCTTCTGATAAGGCCGCGCTTCCACAGCAGGAAGTCTTGGACTCACGCGCAGTGCTTTATTCAGAGTCAGATATGTCGGCACTCATGGATTGCCAGTATATAGAAGAAATACCTTCTTTTCCTGCAGTCATATGCCGCATCCGTACCTCTTCGCTTGGTTTTCTAGGCAGGCTTACATCCAATTTAAGCTGGCTGGGTGCGTTACTCCAGTTAATACATATTATTTTATTCGCATATGCCGCTATCGTGGTCATGCGCATATGTCTCACAAACACGAGCCGGCGCTTTATTATCCGTTTTATCCACGACAAGGATGGGCATAAACTAATTTCCTTCGCTGATTATTTCAAAACTCGCGCATATGCGGAGGAAATATAACTTAGATACATTAAATAAACATTTTCTCCGCGTCATGCTGATAAAGTAAAACGGAGGATTTAAAATGCTTGAAACAATAATAATTGTCGTGTGTGCTGCCGTTTGTATCGGCGCTGCAGCCTATGCCTGGTGGATGGAGAACGGTCCTGAGAAGGACGACAGTGATGCAGCCGGAAATAACAGCCATAGCCATGCTTATACCAAATACGACAGCAATATCAAGGATGATATTGTCTTTCACAAAGCACACAAATAATGATAACATTTATCAACATTAGTAACTATAAACCTAAATAAATTATCTCACCCAATTCGTCATATATCATCTTTAACCCGGATGTATTATGGCAGAACAAAACGAGCCACAATCCTGATACCCACAGGATTGCGGCTCGTTTTTATATTTCTGTATCTTCACCTCTGCAAAACGATGTACTAAATATTAAGCATATCGCTGAGTTCCTTGAGTGCTCCGTCTGTCTCATGTGCGAGAACCTTCTTTGCAAGCAGCTTTCCAAGCTGAACACCTTCCTGATCGAAGCTGTTTACATTCCATAAGAAGCCCTGGAACATGATCTTGTTCTCAAAGTGTGCAAGGAGTGCACCAAGAGATGCAGGATTTACCTGGTCTCCGATGATGATGCTTGAAGGACGTCCACCCTCGAAGTTCTTGTTCTTGTTGTCGTCTGCCTTACCACATGCAAATGCAACTATCTGTGCTGCTACGTTTGCACATAGCTTCTGCTGGCTTGTGCTGTCCTGGATGACTACGTCTGTGTCAAGCTGGTTGTTCTTGAAGCCAATGAACTGGAGTGGCACAATATCTGTTCCCTGATGAAGGAGCTGATAGAATGAGTGCTGTCCGTTTGTTCCAGGCTCACCAAAAATAACCGGTCCTGTAACATAATCTACAGGCTCACCGAAACGGTTAACCGACTTGCCGTTTGACTCCATATCAGCCTGCTGTAAATGTGCAGGGAAACGGCTGAGTGCCTGTGAATATGGAAGCACTGCTGTGCTAGGATATCCGAGTACGTTTCTCTCGTAAACACCGATGAGTGCGTCGAGCATCTCAGGGTTTTCCATGATGTCTGCATTCTTTGAAAGCTTATCCTCTGCTGCTGCTCCGTCGAGGAACTGTGCAAATACTTCAGGACCGAATGCAAGTGAGAGAACTGCTCCACCAACTGCTGATGTTGATGAGTAACGTCCTCCGATGTAGTCGTCCATGAAGAAGGCTGCAAGGTAATCATCGCTCTTTGCAAGCGGTGATGTCTCGCTTGTTACAGCAATCATGTGCTTAGAAGCATCAAGTCCTGCGTTCTTTAATGCATCCTTAACGAATGACTCATTTGTAAGAGTCTCAAGTGTTGTACCTGATTTTGATACTAATATGAAAATAGAGTGAGCTACGTCAACTGATGCCAGCACACTTGCCGCATCATCAGGGTCAACATTGCTGATGAATTTGGCTTCCATCTTGAATGTATTGTTTTTCTTTGCCCAGTTCTCAAGTGCTAAGTACATAGCACGAGGTCCTAAATCGCTTCCGCCGATTCCTATCTGAACAACTGTTGTAAACTTCTCTCCTGCTGCGTTTGTAATCTCGCCTGAGTGAACCTTATTTGCGAACTCAGCGATTCTCTCCTGCTGCTCTACGTAGAATTTACGCTTGTCAACTCCGTCTGCCACTACAGCATCTCCGAGCTGTCCACGAGTGAGCTGGTGAAGAACGAGACGGTTCTCACCTGTATTGATAACAGCACCATTATAAAGTGCCTCAAATTTCTCTGTAAGCTGAGCCTCCTTTGCAAGATTTGCAAGTGCCTCAAGCACATCTGCGTCAACCTGCTTTGCAGCAAAGTTGTAAGTGAATCCCTCTGCCATTGGGATGTTGTACTCCTTGACACGCTTAGCGCCATTGTCTCCTGACATGGCCTCTTTTATGTCAACACGTCCCACTTTAGAAAGCTCCTTGAAGGATTCCAGGGTATCCAAGTTGTTCCAGGTAATCATTGCGATTTCCTCCTTATCATTTAATCTTATTTTCACCAATCGCTTAAATTATACTATCAATCATTTTTAAGTTCAAGAGTTGAGAAACTTTATAAGTAAGTTTTTCAATAAAATTTGTATTTTGTTTTGTTTGTGCACGAATATGCACTTTTTATGTGAAATCAGTAACTATTCAGATCCATTGATGATTTTTTGCCCAATAATATCTGCCCATGCACTCATCACAATACCTTAGAGCCATTGGCAGTGAGCTTGAAGGTAGCTCCGAGTATCCCGGCGGCACCGCGGCACATCATCATGCGCCCTAAGAAAATGTCAAAATACTCATACATCGAGCAGATGCTTGTATCAATCTGAAGATTGAGCGCAATGACCTTTTTATCTATATTAATCTTGAGCGCCGCATCCGTAACAGCGTAATTTACCCTGTCGTGAATGTCAAAATTTTCCTTTGCCTTTTCCCTGACACGGTTTCTTCGCACATCCGTCTTGTCTGCAATGATAAGAGCTGCAGAGACCGGATCCGTTGCTCCTCCTGTGGACTCATCGTGATGACCTATCGCAGAGACAACCGTAATCCTGTCCTTCATGCTCATATCAGTCTTTTTGAGAATCTCGTTCGCTAAAATCGCTCCGTACTCAGCATGATGCTTTCTGTTGACCACATTTCCAATATCATGCATAAAGCCCGCTATCTTTACAAGCTCAATATCCTCTTCACTGTATCCGAATTTTTTTAAAATATATGCGGCACGCTTTGCAACCATCGTGCAGTGTGCCGCCGAATGATCTGTGTAGCCCAGCACTCCGAGGTTTTCATCTCCCTTGCGCAGGCATTCACATATTTCTTTGTTCTTTTTTATTTCGTTGTATGTCAAAATAATTTATTCCGTTTCCTTTCTTTTCTTATTAGTAGCTATTCAGATTTCCCACACACATTAGCAAAACCGCGCGATACATCAGCTTTCTGATGTACTATATGCGTCTAAGCTCAGCCAGACAGATGCACACAAATCCAAGCATTCCTGTGATACCGCCTGCCGTGAAAGCGATATTGAGCACTGCCTTTACAGCCATCACTCCACACAGCTTAGCAAGTGCAAATGCCACCGCAAAGCCAAGCACAAACGATACTGCTGTACCAAGAAGTAATATTATGTATCTGTATTTCGTTATGATTTCTTCGTCAAACATTATTTTCCTCCATCAAATCGGCTATCAGAAATTATTCAATATCATTTTTATTACCTTTTATTACATGATATGAGGGTCAAAAGATATTTTGCCCCTCATTTATGATTAATCAGATTACTACATGCTACGCATGCATCGATGATACCTTTTGACCCTTTAATCATATCATTCTAATGAAAATATACTGTCTGCGTTATGTAAAATTTGTTGGAAATTGTTGTAATGCAGTTACTACATATCAGTAACGTAATGCTGTTTTATTAAAAATCAGTTGACTTTGCCGGTGCAAGGTACTATACTCATGTTTGTAAAATTATTGGTATCTCCCTTTTAATTTTACATATTTACATAGTTTAATAACGGATTTTTGAGAGTGAACAGAGTTCATGAAGGGGTACACCACCGCGGGTGTATTACTTTGTGAACTCTTTTTTAGTATATTGCTTCGGGGTAATCCCCGTTTTTCCACCTCTCAATCCGGAAAGGAGACGCACAATGGTAAAAATCAACGGTAAAGACGCTGCAGATGTATGCGGCATGACTGTTTCGCAGTATCTTTCAGCTAACAATTACAACCCTAAGCACATCGTTGTGGAGCTGAATGAAGAGATTCTTCCAAAGACTGAGTATGACAGCACTGCTATCGCCGACGGCGATGTGGTAGAGATTTTAAGCTTTATGGGTGGGGGCTGATTAAAATCAAACACTTTTTACACCATCAATAAAAATATAAGGAGTTAATCATGAGTAAAAATATAGATTTAGCAAACGACAAATTAGTTTTAGGAGGTCACGAGTTTACCTCACGTTTCATTCTCGGTTCGGGAAAGTTTTCACTCGACCTGGTAAAGGCCTGCATTGAGAAAGCTGATGCACAGATTATCACACTGGCTCTGCGCCGTGCAAACGATGGAGGACTGGCAAACATCCTCGACTATATTCCGGACAATGTCACACTGCTTCCAAACACATCAGGCGCCAGAAATGCCGATGAGGCTGTAAGAATCGCACGTTTATCCCGCGAGCTGGGCTGTGGAGACTTCGTAAAAATTGAAATCATGCGCGACAGCAAATATCTGCTTCCGGACAACTTTGAGACAATAAAGGCTACAGAGATTCTCGCAAAGGAGGGCTTTGTCGTAATGCCTTACATGTATCCTGACCTCAACGTAGCAAGAGACCTTGCAAACGCCGGCGCTGCCTGCATCATGCCTCTCGGCGCGCCAATCGGCTCAAACAAGGGTATCTGCACAAAGGAATTTATCCAGATTCTGATTGACGAAATCGACCTGCCTATCATCGTGGATGCAGGCATAGGCCGTCCTTCACAGGCATGCGAGGCTATGGAAATGGGTGCTGCCGCAGTCATGGCAAACACCGCTGTTGCAACAGCCGGTGATGTTGAGATAATGGCAGAGGCATTTAAAAAGCTATCGAGGCCGGAAGAATGGCTTATCTGTCAGGACTCGGACGCACTCTGACCAAAGGAGCCAGCGCATCATCTCCTCTGACAGGATATCTGCGCGACTAATCATAAATGACACTTAGCTTTTGAAGGGAACACATAATGACTAACGATACAAATATAACAAATGACAAAGATATCAATGCAAATATCGCCCACGATGACCACTTCAACGACAGCATTGTAAACGAAGTAATCCTCGAGGACATGAAGAAAAACAGAATAGACCATATGAAATATCTGCCTGATATGGAGGTGCTTAACTCCGATATCATGGACAGGGTTGTTGCCGAAATGGATGCATACGACTACGACCAATATACCGCAGCCGATGTTCGCGCGGCGCTCTCCCACGAATACCGCACATTGGAGGATTTCAAGGCTCTGCTCTCGCCTGCTGCACAGCCATTTATTGAGGAAATCGCACAGGCTGCACAGCTTGAGACCAGAAAGCACTTCGGCAACAGCGTGTGCATGTTTACACCGCTTTACATATCAAACTACTGCGAAAACTACTGTATCTACTGTGGTTTCAACTGTCACAATAAAATCAACCGCGCAAAGCTGAATGCCTCAGAAATCGAAAAGGAAATGGCTGCAATTGCCAAAACCGGTCTTCAGGAAATCCTGATTCTCACCGGTGAGAGCAAGAAAATGTCAGACGTCGAATACATTGGAGAGGCATGCAAAATTGCCCGCAAATATTTCAAGGTTATAGGTCTTGAGGTTTATCCTATGAACTCTGACGAATACGCATACCTGCACGAGTGCGGTGCTGACTATGTGACCGTTTTCCAGGAGACCTACAACTCTGATAAATACGAGACTCTCCACCTTGCCGGACACAAGAGAATTTTCCCTTACCGTGTAAATGCACAGGAGCGTGCTCTTAAGGGTGGTATGAGAGGTGTCGGCTTTGCCGCACTTTTAGGTCTCGATGATTTCAGAAAGGATGCACTTGCCACCGGATATCACGCATACCTGCTCCAGAAGAAATATCCAAGAGCCGAGATTGCATTCTCATGTCCTCGTCTGTGCCCTATCATAAACAATGACCGTATCAATCCAAAAGATGTCCACGAGACACAGCTCCTTCAGGTGGTATGCGCTTACAGGCTCTTCATGCCGTTTGCAAGCATCACCATATCTACTAGAGAGGTAGCGCGTGTGCGTGACAATCTTGTAAATATTGCCGCCACCAAGATTTCAGCCGGTGTCAGCACCGGAATCGGAAGCCATGTGGACGATATAGAGGACAAGGGCGATGACCAGTTTGAAATCTCTGATGGCAGAAGCGTGGATGAGGTATTTAATGCACTGCTCGACAATGGTTTGCAGCCGGTGATGAGCGACTATATTTACGTGTAGGAATCCTGTAAACAATGAAATGCTTGAATTAGAATCAGTAATCATTTTAATTTTAACAGGTATAAATATGTATATATGAATATGTTGGAACAAATATGAATAAAGAAAAACTCTTATACGAAAACTCAAAACATGCTTTACAGAGTGATAATATAATCGCTATCACAAACAGACACCTTTGCAGCCGTCCGTTCATGGAACAGCTCGAGCGCGTCTGTAAGCTCCATCCTCATGCAATTGTGCTCAGGGAAAAGGATATGCCGGAGGCAGAATATCTGTCTCTGGCACGCGATGTGATTGCTCTGTGTAAAAAATATGATGTGCAGTGCATGCTGCACAGCTTTATAAATGTAGCAATAGAGCTTGAACATCCGTATATACATCTGCCATTGCCAATCCTCGAAGCATATGTCAAAAAAGACCTATCTGACAATATATCCACAGATATGTCAAAAAGCACTGACAATTATCAACAATTCTTCAAGGTTATCGGAACCTCTGTCCACTCTGTAGAAGATGCCATAAAAGCCGAACAGCTTGGTGCCACATATATGACGGCAGGACATATTTTTGCAACCGACTGCAAAAAAGGACTGCCTCCGCGCGGACTTGATTTCCTCAAAAATGTCTGCGATGCGGTTGAGATACCGGTTTATGCAATCGGCGGTATCAATATTGCTTCAAGTGATGACAGCACAGCTTCCGATGCACCACCCGCTTATGATGCTATGCCAGACATTAGTGTTCCGCGACTTGCTGATGTTATGGAATGTGGAGCCGCCGGAGGATGTATTATGTCGGGGATGATGAGGGTATGATTATATCATCATCAGGTATATCTAATACCCTTATCGCAAGTTCAGCGCCCGACATCCCGGTTATCACAAATAAATCACCTTTTTTCATCTCCTCATCTATAATCCTTGAAATATAAAATGTCCTCCTGGTAGAAGTATCGTTATACAATACTCCCACAGGAGGACATTTTCAATTCATATTTATTTTTCGATGCACTAATTTCCGCACTCAATACTGATCTCATTGAATGTTCCAAGGATATCATCAACCTGCATAGCCTTCTTATCGGCGCCGGCCTTGTCGATTATCGCCTTGCCTGATGCATCATGATGAGGCGGTCTCCGTATTCAACAGCGTAGCGCAGATTGTGTGTGACCATGATTGTTGTGACCTTCTTCTCTGCCACAATCTTGCCTGTGAGCTGCATTACGATCTCAGCGGTCTTTGGATCGAGGGCTGCAGTGTGCTCGTCAAGGATGAGAAACTCGATTGGATTCATCGTAGCCATGAGAAGCGCAAGTGTCTGTCTCTGACCGCCAGAAAGTGCGCCAACCTTTGTGTGAAGCTTATCCTCAAGTCCGAGGTTTAGCTCGGCAAGCATCTCCTTGTAATGCTCTATCCTGCTGTGATTCGTACCACGGCCCAGACCGTATGTCTTTCCTTTATTGTCAGCTATGGACAGATTTTCAAGGATTGTCATGGAAGGACAGGTTCCCTTTGCCGGGTCCTGAAATACACGGCCTATGCGGCGGTGTCTGATAAAATCCTTCTGCTTTGTGATATCAGTGCCATTTACCACAATGCTGCCACCGTCAATAGGGATAGAACCGCAGATGATGTTGAGCATAGATGTCTTTCCGGAGCCATTACTTCCTACAACGGAAACAAACTGTCCATCATCTATTTTCAGATTAAAATCATCAAAGAGGCATATCTCGTTGACTGTTCCCGGATTATATAATTTGTGGATATGGTTGAGCTCTAACATTATGCCACCTTCTTTCTTTTGTTTCTATCCATTCCAAGCACCAGAATGATGAGGAACAATACCGCTGTAATGAGCTTCAAATCGCTCGACGGCATACCAAGCTTTATAGCGATTGCCACACATGCCTTGTATATGATTGCTCCAATAACAACACTCGAGGTCACACGGATAAAGCTTACTTTTTTAAGAAGACTTATTCCGATAATAACGCTCGCGAGGCCTATAACCATTGTTCCGGTTCCCATTGATACGTCGAAATATCTCTGCTGCTGTGCAAAAATGCATCCGCTTAAGCTGCAAAGGCCGTTGGCAATTGCAAGGCCGATGATTTTTGTGATGCCCTTGTCCACACCCATAGATGTAACGATAGTCTCGTTGTCACCTACGGCGCGAAGCAGATATCCTGACTTTGTGCTCATGTACCAGTCTAGCAGGAATTTCATCACAAGTGTGATAACAAGGATGATAATCACATTTGAAAACTGTGCTAAGCCGCCCTTAAATACATTTCTGACAAAATCATTGTCAAAAAGTGTGGTCATATTGTATATTGGCAGATTTGCTCTTCCTGCAATTCGAAGATTCACCGTGTAGAGCGCTGTCATCATGATAATTCCCGATAAAAGGTCACGCACCTTGAGCTTCACATGGATGATTCCGGTCAGCATTCCGGCAAACGCACCTGCCGCAAATGTCACAAGCAGTGTGAGTATCGGATTAACGCCCTTTGTGATGAGTACCGCCGAAAGTGCCGCTCCAAGCGGAAAGCTTCCATCTACGGTCAGATCCGGAAAATCCAGTATGGTGTATGTGATATATATTCCAAGAGCCATGATTGCATAAATCATGCCCTGCTCTAAAACGCTTAAAACTAGTGTCACGGTGTATCCTCCCCTGCTTTAAAAATCAACGTAACTATTTTACTTCAATCTTATCAAATGTCTCGGCTGCATCCTTGATATAATCTGCATCAAGTGTCATGCCAATCTTGTCTGCTGCTGCAGTGTTTACATAAAGCTCTGCCTTTGAAGCTGTGATAAACGGAGTGTCAGAGGCTTTCTCCTCACCCTTTAAAATCTTTGCTGCCATCTTTCCTGTCTCGATTCCAAGCTGGTAGTAATCGATTCCCATTGAAGCGACACAGCCTGATTTAACCTGCTCAATTTCACTTCCGAATACCGGAATCTTTGCTCCATTTGCCTTGTCAAGAACAGTCTGGAGTGCATTTACTACTGTGTTGTCTGTGAGGTTGCACAGGCAGTCAACCTTGGAAACAAGATCTGATGCTGCAATCTCAATATCTGCTGATGTGTTTATTCCGGTGTCAACGATTTCAAAATCGTATTTATCTGCAAGCTTTTTGTACTCCTCAATGGTGCTGCATGAGTTTGCCTCACTTGTGGTGTAGAGAATACCTATTTTCTTTGCATCCGGCATCATCTCTCTGATCATCTTAAGCTGCTCCTCAACAGGAAGCACGTCTGATGAGCCTGTGATGTTTCCGACACTTGAGCCGTCCTCCTTTGCAAGACCTGCTGTAACAGGATCTGAAACTGCTGTGTATACTGTTGGAATATCTGCACTCATAGCTGAATTGTAGGCGCTGGCTGCACATGGTGTGGCGATGGCACAAATCATATCAACCTTCTCAGATACGAAGCTGTCTGCAATAGTGCTTGCTGTACCGGTATCTGTCTGTGCATTCTGGTAATCAATCTTTAGGTTTTTACCTTCCTCGATGCCCTCTTCCTTGAGCCCCTCTAAGAAGCCCTCCCTGCAGTTGTCAAGAGAGCCATGCTCTGCAAACTGCGAAATACCTACTGTGTAGCTGTCACCCTTTGCGCCACTCTGTGTAGAGCCCTTTGAGCCCTCTGCTCCACAACCTGCCATAAGACCCATGGTGCAAACTGCTGCTAAAATTACTGATAATACTTTCTTTTTCATATTGAATTCCTCACTTTCTTTGTGAAGTGTTTGTTTCCCGATGTTCGCGATTTTCTCATAAATCTACCTCAACAAGCCAAATGTCATAGCCTCAAATCAAATTTGCGCTAACGACATTTCATCATGTGGGTGTTTATGCAAAAAACCGCCTCAAGCTAATGCTTGAGACGGTAATAAATTCTTATTATCGCGGTACCACTCAATTTGACGAATTGTCCACTCTGTCATGTACTAATATACATGCCGAAATGATAACGGGTTCGGTTCCCGGTGACGCCTACTGATTTAATCGTTAAGAAACTATGCTCTGTACGATCAAACGCTTCGGATCACCCTCGAAAGACCATTCAACAAATCCATCCATACTGCAATCCCACCATCTGCAGCTCTCTGAGATATCCGGAAAGGTCTACTCTTCTTTCTCATCGGTTTTGAAACACTGTTAAATTAATCTTTTAATATACTTTATGCTCTTTTTGTCACTTTGTCAAGGTAAAGTTTGAAAATTTCTGTATTTAAGAGGTGATACCCCATACATTTTCTTGAAGCTGCGTATAAAATAGCTCACATTCTGATATCCACTGCACATTGCAACCTCTGTAACGGAGGCCGTTGACTCCTCCAGCAGCTGTCTGGCATGCTCCAGTCTGAGATGATTGACATACTGTGACAGAGTAATATGAAAATGCTCTTTAAAGTAGCGTGATATGTATTTTTCTGACAAATGAAACTGTGCACCAAATTCCTTCAGTGAAATTTCCCTTGTATAGTTTTGCCGGATATACGTTATCATTTCTTTTTCTGTTGTGTTGGTGCCGTTTGTGCCATTTTCCAGAATCAGACCATTTCTCCACATTTTCTTAATAAATTTGATGAGAGTTATTTTTGTCTCAAATTGCGCCTCTATATCTGCAGCATCTGTGCTTTCTGCGTTTTTCCCTGATATTTGTGCATTTATCTCTATCAGCCGCTCGCATATATCTGCTGCTGTATCATTTATCTGGGGACTAATCATAAGTCTGCCTCGTTTGAGAGGGGATAGGATTGATTTTTCCATGAGATCGTCCGTCTGAAATGATATATATTCAAGAGGAAACAAAAACGTGTAATAATCTGCATCTCCTGTCGGCGAGCCATTAAATGCAGACTGCCCGGAGATACCACAAATGCATCCTTTGGGCTTCCTATATAGTTTTCACCTGATATGGTCACATGCAGCCTGCCCTGCTTTACATATATAATTTCCAGCTCATCGTGCCAGTGTACCGGAATCTGGAATGCACGCTTTACATTACTGATATGGTATTGACTGAACGGATTTTCCGGTGTGCCGTGTGGCCGGTTTTCTTTTAATTCAAAATACATTTTTCTACCTGCTATTAATCCATCACTTGATATAATGTCGATTTTCCTGCCCCATTTACCCCAGCAATAATTACATATTTTTTCACTAAAATAAATTCCTCTCAATCACCTTATTTTGTTTTTCCTGAAGCAGATAATTTCCAAGCATTTCAAAAAATTGTTTCTCCTCATCATTTTCTGCTTCCATTACCAACTGTAATGTATCTTCCGGCTTTAGTTTTTTGAGTTCATCATAAATATTATAGTATTTTTTCACATCACACATATCAATACTCTCCATATCAACCATTTTTATTGTATTTTGGCACCCATTCAAAACCTACTGACTTTACCCATAAGTTTAGTAGTTTAGAATTGTTACTTTCATTTTACAATAAAACTGCTGATTTTTGTAATATAAAATGCAAATTGTAATCTATTTTTTATTAAAAGGCTGATTTTAATCTGAATAATTCAATATTTAATTTCAATTTTGCAGGTTTTATTTTCTGTGACTCGTTATAGATAAAGTAGAAATAGTGCAATTTTCCCTTGAAATAATACAAGAATTATTTGTGATAATGTAATATATTGATACATGCAGGCTTCTCTTCTTTATATCTTCCTCTCCCAAATGAAGCTTATAACGAGAAGTTTGCATTCATTCTGTTAATATCACAAAGTATACATACATTATAAATGAGGTAATCTATATGCAGATTCAGAGAAAAACACTTACACAGCTTTCCATTCCAATATGCTTCGAAACACTTTTTTACATGCTGGCAGGCATGGTTGACACTCTTATGCTGTCATCCGTGAGCGACCAGGCGGTTGGTGCTGTCGGCACGGCAAATACATATATCTCCGTTTTCATCATCATGTTTGGTGTCATCTCAAGCGGTATGGTTGCTGTCATGACGCAGAATATCGGTGCCGGAAAACCGGGTATAGCATATCAGGCAAGGCAGCTTGGGCTTATATTTAACGCTGTAATAGGTGTGCTCATGTCTGTATTTCTGGCTGTTTTTTCCGGAAATATTCTTAAAATGGTAAGCATTGCACCGGCGCTCTTTGATTCGGCAAATACTTATCTGCGCATTGTTGGAGGTGCCTGCTTTTTAAATGCTCTCATACCGATTTTTTCAAGCTACCTGAGAGTTTTCGGCTACACAAAGCAGTCACTTTGGGCATCAATTATTGGAAATGTCATTAACTTTATACTTAACGCTGTTTTTCTCTTTGTCATGAACTGGGGCGTTATGGGTGTTGCCACAGCAACGGTTATTTCACGTATTATCAATCTGATTATTGTTGCCACAATGGGCGCTGTGCTCATCAAGGCAAAGGACAGTCCCGAGCGCATAGCTCCCGGAAAAATTCTTGGACAGATTATAAAGATTGGCTTTCCATCTGCCTGTGAAACCGCACTTTACAATATCGCAATGACTCTTGTAGTGCGATTCATGAACCAGATGGATGCTGACGGAATGAACGTCACTGCGCGCTCTTATGCCACACAGATTGCTAACTTTTCGTACTGTATCGGTGCTGCCTTAGCTCAGGCAAATGCCATCCTGACCGGCTGGCATATCGGAGCAAAGGAGTATGACGAATGTGATAGGGGCACTCGCAAGGCCGCTATCTACGGTGTGATTACGGCATCCTGCCTTTCTATCGCTTTTGCCCTTTTAGGTAACTATATTGTACGAGTCTTCACGGATGACGTACAGATGATACATCTTGTCACAAAGCTTCTCGCCATTGATGTTGTACTGGAGCTTGGAAGAGTCACCAATCTGGTCTATGGTCAGGCGCTGAAGACAAGCGGTGATGCCGTATTCCCGGTTGTCATGGGTGCTGTTTTTATGTACCTTGCGGCGGTCGGTGGAACATACTTCTTCGGACTGCATCTAGGGCTTCTCGCAGTCGGTGCCTACATCGGACTCGCAAGTGACGAGTGCATCAGGGCTGTCGGTATGGTGCTGCGCTGGAAGAGCGGAAAGTGGAAGAATAAGGGACTGGTTGATTAGAGCTAACAAAATAAAATTGCACTATAAAAAGGAACCTGTGACGTTGGTTCCTTTTTTCATTTACTTTATTATACAGGCTCCGGAAGCTTGTATCCCGCCTTTTGCATCGCTCTTTCAAATTCTGCAAACGGCATATTCAGTCTCTTTATTGAAAAGTCATTACATACCAGTCACGAAATATTTAAAATATATGAAACACCTACAATAATAACGCTCATTATTGAAAATGCTTCTATATTTCCTCGTGATATTTTAGAAACTAATAAACCAATTATGCTAATCATAACCGAGATTATAAGATAGAACAGATATAATAAAACAATAAATTGCCATATAGACAAGTCCGATATAATATATGGTAAATGCATAGTCCTCTCAATCATCAGACTTTCAACCCCTGCATTCAGATTTCCTAAATCAAATATAATGTACTTTGTCACAAATTCAACAAATGCAAATAATATACATATCAACAACGAAATTAATAAACTAATGTTCAGCCGCGATTTTAATAATATCATTCTTCCATTTTTAGATGATTTAATCATAGCTAATGTTCCTGCATATATATCATCTGTATACATAGGTACCACAATCAATAAAATAACTATTATAGGTATAACGTTGAACCTCAAATTTTCAACATAATCACCTATTTCAATATCATAAAAATATTGTGCACTTTTATCCAGACTATCATAATACTCTGTTTTCTCAACAATGTATTTGACAGTTGCTATTCTATATTGAGCTTTCTTTTGTTCGTTGATTATAGAATGATAATCCTTACCATCTATTTTGCCATTATTAAATGCAATTTCATTCTTTTGCTCATCATCCATAATATCTTGGAATTTCTGATATTCTGAATTAATGTATTCTTTTTTTTCAATTGAATATTCGCCTTCCATTTCATTCATATAATTTTCATACACAGACTTATGATATCCATTAAACATAGTTGTTCTCATCTGTCCCGCCATGATGCTTTGAATAATTAGTCCAACAACAAAAATTATATATACCTGAGGTTTTGAAAGAACTTTGTATAATTCCATTTTGGTAACATTATTCATTATCCTTCCCACCAATCTTCTCAAATTTTGTCAGACATCCTTCTTTAATCAATATTATATAGTCAGCCACTTCCTCTACGTCTGATAAAATATGTGTTGATAATACAATAGTTTTTGTTTTAGATAATTTTCTAATTAGATTTTTAAATCTTGCCCTTTCTTCCGGATCAAGTCCCACTGTCGGCTCGTCAAAAATAATAATCTCCGGATTAGCTACACATGTTATTGCAATTCCAAGTCTTTGCTTCATTCCTCCTGAAAAAGATTTAACCTTATCGTTACGATTCTCATACAAATTAACATCCCTTAACACCTGTTCCACGTTTGAATCTAATTCTTTTTTATTTACACCTCTAAGATACCCAAAATACTCTATGGTTTTTTTTGCTGTGAAATTTGGATAATAACCTACATTTTGTGGCAAAAAACCAATTTTTTCCCTATATCTGTCATCTAATTCTTTTATATCAGTTCCATTATATAAAATTTTGCCTGAACTCATATCCAAAACATCTGACATTATATTCATAATAGTAGATTTACCAGATCCATTTGGTCCAATCAATCCATAAATACCATTTTCAAATTTGATGCTAATTCCATGCAATACTTCTTTACTGCCATATCTTTTTTTTATATCAATTAACTCTAGCATGATATTTTTGAACTCAACTTTCCCTAAAATTCTTGTTATAAAAATAGTAACCCAGCGCTATCACTATAATTGCAAAAACCAGATTAATTATTAAAGAATAACTTAATAACTGAATTGGAACTCCCATTAAATTGATAGGTTCATATTCCTTAAAATAATTGACACTTTCACTAATCAATGGAAACGGTGTATACTTTCTAAGAATATCATAATTTTCAGCTTCTCTGATTGTGCCACCGGATAAAGCAAAATATTTTCCTGATAAAATATAATTAATTGCTATACCTCCCAGACCAATAAATGTATTAATCGCTATCGGCACAATATTACTTTTAAAAAATAAAGAAACAAAAATAAATACACTAGATAATACAAAAAAACCAATTGCCCTCATAATTACTACTACAATTATCATCTCAAATAAAGTAATACTATAAGGTGAATGTAAGAAAGCGTTATTTAAGAGAATTGATGTATTCCATTGATCTATTTTATTCCAAAAAACAGACCATATTGTCATTCCCAAAGTTTCAACCACTGATGCCATTATCGAAAAAAATAATATTACCACTATTTTATTCCGATAAGATAACTTCCCACCTCTATATGATGATTTAATCATATAAAATGTATTGTTATTATGTTCATTCAAAAACAAAAAAGAAGAAAATAAAATAATTACAATAATAAATACAATATCTACAATATCAGTTACGCAAAATAAATCATATACTTCATTTAAAGTCTCACTTTCTCCAATTACAAGATTAGTCTTCTTTCCATATAATTTATTTATCGTTTCGTTCATTCTCTTATAATATCCAGACTCAGTTTTTATTTTAATTTTAGAATCAGAAATAACACTATCCCTATATTCAACAACATTATGACAATTTAAAGCATCTTTATCCAATGTCAGATAAACAAACATTTCATCCATTACATCTTCATTTTGTGTTTCTTCATATTTGTTTTGTAACTCCATTACTTTTTGCTCTATCACATCATATTTTCGTTCTGAAAAATCACCAATATATGCAGAAAACTCTCTTAAATCTATTTTCTCATTAGCATATGCATTATATGAAATTGCCATTGAAAAAATAAAAGCCACAATCATAGAAATCATAAGTATTTTACATGATAATATTTTTTTAATTTCATATCTCATTGCATCATCTCACCATAATTCTTCCCATCAAGATCCATGTAAGCTACACCACCATTAAATATTGTATATATTTTATCATTTATTTGAAAGGCAGAATCGGCTCCCATATTTACACAAGCTGAATAATCGGCAATAATTTTTCCGTTTTTATCATATATTATTTTGTTACCATTATCTCCACCACTGGCATATATATATTTATTCTGTACAGAAAAGAAAAGCGCATTATCTGCTATTTTTATAGAACTTTCATCATCCAGTGACAACTTATATAATTCGCTAAATTCATTTGAATAATATATAAAATTCTCATCGTTATCCGCCATAAAAGCCTTACCATTTGATGCTATTGATTTACTCTCAAACGTTGTTAAATTTACCTTTACAATTTCATTTATATCATTGATATAGTAATAATTTCCATTCAAAATAGCTCCCCATGGAAATTTGCCAATATTGTAATGACAATATATAATATTAAAATTCTTGTCCAACAAATAGGCATGTCTATCACCATCTACTTTTATTATATCATCCGACAATACCCTAACATATAAAATAGCCTCACTATCATCAATTGCTAATTCTGATGACATATCAGTTGGAATAGAATTTTTAAAGACCGTTTTTCCTGATTCTTCCTCAACAATAGAACCATACAACCTATTTTCACCTGATACAACTTTACTTTTGTTATAATATTTGTATATTTTACTATTGAAAACAAAATACTCACCAAGTTCAACATATGCTTCACACTTATCATTGTTGTGTGAACAAGCTGAGTTTCTGCAATTCACATTAAGCTTTTTGTCGTTTTTCTTATTAGAATAATTATACGATTCATATATTTGATTCTCACAATCAAAAAAAATATAGTCGTCATCATAAATGGCACCCAATCCATTCAACCTTTTTGCTTGACAAAATTTGCCATTTCCAATAAATAATTTATCGTTATCCTTTGTATTGCTATTGTTACATTCTATTATCCCCAATGTAATTATTCCTGCAAACATAATTGATATAACACCAACTAGTATTTTATTTTTCTTCATTTATGTATACCTTTCTGTTAAGAGATTTTCTTGTTCTCAAGGTAGCTCGAATAGAGCCATTCCACAGATATGATCAAATTTTACTTCGCAGTCTCGGGAAAGCACGAGCATCGTACAGTTTTACAAATATTCACTAGGCGGTTCTGAATATTTATTTTAATCTAAGAATTACACAATTTATTAATTTATACAAGATATTGGGCGCAAACGACATAAAATTGGCTGTGAATAGCTTGCCGATAGTGTTATTGCTCATTGTAGAAAAAAAGAGCATCTGTTATAATTTACTTACACTAATCAAGGAGTAGAATATATGTTTAACATAGTTTGGGAATTTATAATAAATCTATTAGAATCGTTTCTATTTGCTGTAATTTGCAATGCAAAATTTACTAAACGTCAATATCATTATCATACGGCTGAACAAACATTATTCATACTATGTAAATCACTATTAATTACTCTTATGAATATAAGCAAGATATCTACCATTATTTCTTTAACATCTGTACTATTACTTAATATTATTTTCTTAATATTATTTTTTGTTAATCCTATTTTTAATAGTTTTTTTGTCTCTTTTATCTATTGCCTGATACTAATAACTTCAGATGCTTTGACTTTATTAATACCAATAAAGTTTTATAATATAAATCTCTCGCAGGTATTATATTTGGGAAATATGCGAATACTTTTTTCCTTAATATATATATCCATAATTGCCTTGTTTGTAATCATATTTTTGCTTTTTACTCCACAGGTGTTTGTTTTAGGAAAACTTGATAAAATTTCCTATTTCATAAATTTCTACTATATGTGTCATATTAGAAGAGATTGTACTTATTATTTTATTAAAACAGTCAATATACGCTGAAAACTTTTTCCACTTACTCTTATTTATTTTCGGACTTACACTATTTTTATTTGTA
>ENA-OQCE01000017-OQCE01000017.1-human-gut-metagenome-genome-assembly--contig:-NODE-17-length-60890-cov-3.352764_pt1 | contig 60890 bp, 78 predicted proteins | sample MGYA00242495_ERZ504572 | MGnify/ENA primary metagenome ERZ504572 (study PRJEB26092, sample SAMD00036228) | human gut metagenome | host: Homo sapiens | study: EMG produced TPA metagenomics assembly of... | reverse complement strand
CCTGTAGTCCGCAAGAACATGAAACAGTGGGTTATTGACCAGCCGGCATTTGCAGAAAAGCTCCTTGAGGGGCTTGATGAGATAGACTGGCCTGAGTCTACCAAGGAAATGCAGAGAAACTGGATTGGCAAGAGCACAGGTGTCGAGGTCAAATTCCAGATTGTAGGCGGTGGAGAGTTCTCTATCTTTACTACATGTATCGAGACAATATATGGTATCACATTTATGGTGCTTGCTCCGGACGGAGATATAGTAAAGGGTCTCATGGACAGAGTCGAGAACAAAGAAGAGGTTCAGGCTTACATAGATGAGACTGTAAAGAAGAGCGATATGGACAGAACTGAGCTTAACAAGACAAAGTCAGGCTGTGAGCTTAAGGGACTTCATTGTATCAACCTGTAAACGGCAAGGAAGTGCGAATGTTCATCGGTGATTTCGTACTGGCAAGCTACGGTACAGGTGCTGTTATGGCAGTTCCTACTCATGATCAGCGAGATTTCGAGTATGCACAGGCTCATGATATTGAGATGATTCAGGTAATTGATGGTGCAGATGTATCAGAGCATGCATTTGAGAAGCATGATTATCTTGGAAAGGGCTGCAAGCTCATCAACTCAGAGGAGTTTACCGGAATGGTAGTTGAGGATGCTAAGGAAGCTATCACAGCCAAGCTTGAGAAGATGGGCGTGGCAAAGAGAACTGTAAACTACAAGTTCCGTGAGTGGATTTTTGCACGTCAGAGATACTGGGGAGAGCCTGTTCCATGTGTATACAAGGAGGATGGTTCAATCTATTTCCTTCCTGATGATGAGCTTCCACTTGTCCTTCCTGAGCTTGAGGATTACAAGGGCAAGAATGGCAAGGCACCTCTTGAGAACGCTACAGAGTGGAAGCAGTATGACAGAAACGGCGTAAAGGGTACTCGTGAGACATCCACCATGCCAGGCTCGGCAGGATCCTCATGGTATTATATGAGATATATCGATCCACACAATGATAAGGAATTTGCAAATCAGGAGCTCTTAAAGCACTGGATGCCTGTAGATCTCTATGTTGGTGGACCGGAGCATGCGGTAGGACACCTCATGTATTCAAGAATCTGGAACAGATTCCTCTTTGATCAGGCTTATCTCCTGTAAAGGAGCCTTTTAAGAAGCTCGTACATCAGGGAATGATCCTTGGATCAAACGGTATCAAGATGGGCAAGAGATTCCCGGAGTTCGTAGTAAATCCTAGTGATGTAGTCGAGGAGTACGGCGCTGATACACTTCGTCTCTACGAGATGTTCATGGGACCACTTGAGGTTTCAAAGCCTTGGAACGACAGCAACGTACAGGGAGCAAAGAGATTCATCACACGTGTATGGAATTTCTTTACAGAGCCTGAGAATATTATCGAAGAGGATGATGGAAAGCTTACAAGAATCTATCATCAGACAGTAAAGAAGGTCACAAACGACTTCGAGGCACTTGGCTACAATACAGCTATCAGCCAGATGATGATTTTTGTCAATGAAGTATACAAGGCAGGCAGATGTCCTAGAGAGTTTGCAGAGGGACTTATCAAGATGCTTTCTTGTGTATGTCCACATGTTGGTGAGGAAATCTGGCAGAGAATGGGACATGACGATACAATCGCATTTGAGCCATGGCCGGTATACGATGAGGCAAAGACTGTTGAGGATACAGTAGAGATTGCTGTACAGATCAACGGAAAGACTAAGGGCACTCTTGCAATCGGAAAACAGGATCCTAAGGATGAGGTTATCGCAAAAGCAAAGGATGTTATTGCAGATAAGCTTACAGGAAATATCGTAAAAGAGATTTATGTTCCGGGACGTATTGTAAACATCGTAATGAAATAAAAATTACCCGGTATTTTGCACAGCCACTAGACGGCCGGCAGAATACCGGGTGATTTTATTTTTGAGAACATGTGGTGGAAGTGATGGATCACTTCGCGAAGCTTCTGCATACCGCGCTGGATCGCATCCTTGGAATTTTTCCAGTCGGCATCTTTATTTTTATAATCATATTTTTCGATGAACCATGCAACATCTTCATATATGCGGTTCATGTTTTCGTGCATTAGAGGGAGCACGATATCGTAAAATTCTTTGCGCTTATCACCTTTTAAATAAGTGTCAGCTCCTTCCAGAACCACTTTCAGGTGATCGAGACAAAATCCTTTTGTGTTCTTTAATTTTTCTTTTAGTTCAGGATCCTTTTCATACATAGTGAAGAAGGTCTTCATGTATGCATTAAAGGTCTTGTTTACGCTGTCGCATATAAAGCAGGTTGATTCACGCTTGTTAATCCAGTCCACGATGGAATTGGAGGAGGCGTTTGCTTTTTTAAAAAGACCGCTCCTTTGCACTGAATCAGGCTTAAAGTTCTTAAATTCTTTGTCCATCTCCTCAATATGGCGCATGTACATGGTTTTTAGTATCCAGGCGTTTCCGAGTGAATTGCCATAGTCAAACATTTTTTTGAAATGTGCACGGCAGAAGCCTCCTTATCGGTCATATCGCGTATGTCAGCCTCCATGTAAGAGGCACCATGACCAAGTACAAAATCCATGACGTGATCCTCGGTGCGTTTTTCTATATAGCAGAAGGGGCATTCGCCGGCATTGTCAAAGGCGTCTGATATGGGGATAGTGTGTATTTGTTCTTTCAAGGTAATACCTCCGGGGTCATATTTTTTTATTTAAAAATCCTCTGGTGTGTAGCTCTCATAAAACTTGATGAAGGTCTGCAGAGAGGTGGAAAGCTTTGAAGACTCCTTGTAAGCAAAGCCGACCTCACGCTTGTGGATTGGTATGCCGAGAGGAATTTCAATCAGGGTACCGTCAGCAAGCTCCTTTGAAACTATGCTTTTTATGACGCAGGCCACACCTACGCCTATTTTGGCAAAGTCGATGAGCAGGTCCATATTTGATATATCTATAGAGTCCTTTACGTGTATCTGGTTCTCCTGCAGATAATCATCAATATATTTACGTGTCATATTGCCTTTATCGAGAAGCATGAGAGTAGAGTTTTGCAAAATCTCGCTCTTTTTGACACCACGGGCGCTTAAGTTGCGCAGATAGTCCTTTGTAGTGACAAATATATCCTCAATGTTGTCCAGATAATAGAAATTGAAAGTCTTAAGGGATGCTGGTTTTCCAATCAGACCTATATCTATTTTGTCATCATCGAGGAGCTTTAAGGTCTCATTGGTAGACTGACATTCGATTGAGATGCTTATATGAGGATTTCTGTGTATGAATTCCTTGAGATATGGCAAAAGCATATATTTGCAGAGGGTTGAGCTGACACCAATTTTAAGCTGGCCGACACCGAGCTCTATTGAGCGCTTCAGCTTTTCCTCACCCTCATTTAATGCCTCAAAGGCCTCGCTTACATGATCATACAGAAGCCTGCCCTCATCGGTCAAGACGACACCTCTGGAGCTTCTGGAAAAAGCTTGCATTCCAGTCCGTCCTCGAGCTTTTGAATTGACTTGCTGATGGCAGGCTGGCTGATATAGAGCTCCTTGGCTGCCTTTGATATATTGCCGGCATTGGCGACAGTATAGAAAATCCAGTAAGATGAGAGATTCTGGTTCATTTGTACCTCCTGTGGTTTGTACTTTTAATGGGCTGTAATCGTTGCTTGTCACAAAAAGGTGTGAACATCAACAAATTTATGTTTATTATACCATGAGATTTAGTTATGGTAAATATGTTTATTATGTATTTTTATTATGGTAAATCATATGTTATGATGTCTTAAGTAAACTTGATTCAGATACAATCATAATACAATATTTTTATATGCTAGGAGGAATATAAGCATGGGAATGACAATGACACAGAAGATTCTTGCTGCACACGCAGGCCTTGACTCTGTTAGTGCAGGACAGCTCATTGAGGCTGATTTAGATCTTGTGCTTGGAAACGACATTACCTCACCTGTAGCGATTCATGAGGTCGACAAGATGAAGGTAGAGGGAGTGTTTAATAAAGATAAAATCGCACTCGTTATGGATCACTTTGCACCCAACAAGGACATCAAGTCAGCAGAACACTGTAAATGTGTTCGCGAGTTTGCCTGCAAAAACGAGATTACAAATTACTTTGATGTAGGAAAAATGGGCATTGAGCATGCACTTTTACCTGAGCAGGGACTTACCGTGGCAGGTGATGTGATTATAGGAGCCGATTCACATACATGTACATACGGAGCTTTAGGAGCCTTCTCTACAGGTGTGGGAAGTACTGATATGGCAGCAGGAATGGCTACAGGCAAGGCTTGGTTTAAGGTACCTTCTGCTATCAAGTTCAATATCGTCGGAAAACCGGCTGAGTGGATCAGCGGCAAGGACGTCATCCTTCATATCATCGGTATGATTGGTGTGGACGGCGCACTTTATAAGTCAATGGAGTTTGTCGGAGATGGACTTAAATATCTTTCTATGGATGACAGATTTACTATCGCCAATATGGCAATTGAGGCCGGCGGCAAGAATGGTATCTTCCCTGTAGATGATCTCACAAGAGAGTACATGAAAGAGCATTCAAAGCGTCCGTTCACAGAGTATGAGGCTGATAGTGATGCAGAGTATGATGAGGAGTATACAATCGACCTTAGCACACTTAAGTCTACAGTTTCATTCCCACATTTGCCTGACAATACACGTACCATCGATGAGGTGGGTGATGTAAAGATTGACCAGGTAGTAATCGGCTCATGTACCAACGGCCGTATGGATGATCTGCGTATTGCAGCAAAGATTCTTGAGGGTAAAAAGGTTGCGGATGGTATCAGGGTTATCGTGATTCCTGCAACACAAAAGATTTATCTTCAGGCTATGGAAGAGGGACTTCTTAAGACATTTATCGAGGCTGGTGCCATTGTGAGCACACCTACCTGCGGACCATGTCTTGGCGGATACATGGGAGTGCTCGCTGAGGGTGAGAGATGCGTATCTACCACAAACCGTAACTTTGTCGGACGTATGGGTCATGTGGATTCTGAGGTTTATCTGGCAAGCCCTGCTGTTGCAGCTGCAAGTGCCATTACAGGTAAGATTTCAGGACCAAAGGATGTTATGTAAAGATTGGAGGAAGCACAATGAAAGCAGCACACGGTCGTGTATTTAAATATGGAGACAATGTCGATACAGATGTAATCATTCCTGCAAGATATCTGAATTCTTCTGATCCTAAGGAGCTTGCAACACACTGCATGGAGGATATTGATAAGGATTTTGTAAATAATGTAAAGGCCGGAGATATCATGGTAGCCAACAAGAACTTCGGCTGTGGTTCATCAAGAGAGCATGCACCGATTGCCATCAAGGCTGCCGGCGTAAGCTGTGTTATCGCAGAGACATTTGCAAGAATTTTCTACAGAAATGCAATCAATATAGGTCTTCCTATTATTGAGTGCCCTGAGGCAGCAAAGGCAATAAAAGCCGGTGATGAGGTGACAGTAGACTTTGATTCAGGTATCATCACAGATGAGACAACAGGAGAGAAGTTTAAGGGACAGGCCTTCCCACCGTTCATGCAGAAGATTATCGACTGCGAGGGACTTGTAAACTATATAAATCAGAAGTAATTATAAAAATTCCCGAGGTTATATAACCGCGGGAGTTTTTAGTACAATATTAAAAATAATGGTAATATGCAAACTGTGGGATATGCGTTCTATAAATCAAATTGCTGCAGATACTGCAAATATTTATTGGAAACTGTCACAGAAGTGTAAATATCCGCGTATTCCTTGCCTGATATACTTTCGATATAGTTTTCGGGATAGTTTTTTTCTATGCCATGTGCATGAGCCATATCGACAGCTTTATTGTATGCAATAGCGGCCTTTTCGATTGTGTTGTAGGTTCCTATGACAAAATTACCGTTTATGTGTATGCGAGCTTTATATTTGTCGAGCCCTGCAGTTTTGACAATCTCTACACCATGGTATGGATTTAACAGCTTGATGTTTTCGTAGCGCATGTCGGTTGAATCGTTGTTTACAAATACATAGTCCCGTCCGCAAACAGCATGAGGCTGTATGCCATAGCGGCTAAGCAGGGTGACCTGCATGCCGTAGTCGTTGACGTACAGATGTCCCTGGCGTTTTAATATGCGATGCTCAGAGTAGTAAAACAAATCGTCTATATCGAATTTCAGCTCATGTGATATATCCAGATAGTAGCTGAAATAATTTTTGCGCAGATATATGGGCGTCTTTATGTACATGCCGTTGTCCCGGTAATTAATAAGAGTTACAATTTTATCAAATGCAAGTGCATGGGTGTGAAAGTAAGAGTCCTCTATGCTGTTTGTTTCTTTTAATAAAATTGTCGATGCAGTGGCATAGGCGCGGCTTGCAGAAAGCTCACTGTCAAAGCTTCCGAGACTGATGTGTTTGCTTTTGTAGGTGATGTTGGACCTGTAGTAAATGGTGCCGTCTTTTCTGACAGCGGTGTAAACTCCTTGCAGCATAGATGTATTGTGTCCCTTTCACATATATTTTGTTATTGTTTGTTAAAACATTTATATAATTGTAGCATTTTTGTTATTGATTTGATATATGAAATTTATTATACTATAAAGGATAATAATTGTCTGCATATAGATGCAGCAATATGGATTTAGATAAGATAAAAAGAGAAATGAGGTAAAAAATGGATTTATTATATTCAAGTACAAGAAACAGTGAAAAGAAAATAACAGCTTCACAGGCTATCCTTAAGGCCTTGCCGATGATGGAGGATTATTTGTACCTGAGAGCATTCCGGCACTTGATGTTTCTGTTGAGGAGCTTTCTAAGATGTCATACCAGCAGGTAGCATATGAGGTTATGAAGCTTTTCCTTACGGATTTCACAGAGGAAGAGCTTAAAAATTGTATCAACAGGGCATACGACAGCAAGTTTGATACTACTGAGATTGCACCGCTTAAGTTTGCCGACGGGGCTTACTACCTTGAGCTGTTCCATGGCTCTACAATAGCCTTCAAGGATATGGCATTATCCATTCTGCCTCATTTACTTATCACATCCGCAAAGAAAAACAATGTTAAAAACGAGATTGTCATCCTGACAGCCACATCAGGAGACACAGGAAAGGCAGCTATGGCAGGCTTTGCTGATGTTGAGGGGACACAGATTATCGTTTTCTATCCAAAGAATGGTGTCAGCCCGATTCAGGAGAAGCAGATGCTTACACAAAAGGGTGCTAATACTCATGTAGTGGGTATTCACGGCAACTTTGACCAGGCACAGTCAGCAGTAAAGGCTATGTTCAATGATAAGGCTCTTGCAGAGACGATGGATGCCGCAGGCTATCAGTCTCATCCGCTAACTCAATCAATATAGGTCGCCTTGTACCACAGATTGTGTACTATGTATATGCTTACTCAAAGCTTTTTGCACAGGGAGCTGTCGCAAAGGATGAGAAGATAAATATCGTAGTTCCTACGGGAAACTTTGGAAATATACTTGCAGCGTTTTATGCAAAGAATATGGGACTTCCCGTTGCAAAGCTTATCTGCGCTTCAAACGAGAACAAGGTGCTTTACGATTTCTTCACAACAGGAGAGTATGATAAAAACAGAGAGTTTATCCTCACAAATTCACCATCCATGGATATTCTCATCTCTTCAAACCTTGAGAGACTCATTTACCGTATCGCAGGAAATGATGCGAATAAGAATGCTCAGCTTATGGCTTCGCTTGCTAAGGATGGCAAATACACTGTAACACCTGAGATGAAGGAAAAGCTTTCTGACTTCTATGGAAATTACACAAGTGAGAAGGAAACCGCTGAGGTTATCAAAAAGCTTTACGAGGATACAGGATACATTATTGATACTCATACAGCAGTTGCAGCAGGTGTATATGACAAGTATAAGGAGGCTACAGGTGATACAGCCACAAAGACTGTTATTGCATCTACAGCAAGTCCATTCAAATTCACAAGAAGTGTGATGGATGCAATTGATCCTAAGTACGATTCAATGACAGACTTTGAGCTTGTAGATGAGCTTTCAAAGCTTGGCAACGTTAAGGTACCAAATGCCATCGAGGAAATCAGGGATGCAAAGATCCTTCACAACACAGTCTGTGATGTGGATCAGATGGAAAACACTGTTAAGAAAATGCTCGGTGTGAAGTAATAATATAATGTTATCTTTTGCCCATTTAATCATATAATTGTAATTTGTTTGATATATAATTATAATATAGCGCAACATAAAAGAACATCTGCTGATTGCAGATGTTCTTTTTGTGCTCTAATTATAGAGTAAATAATTATCAGATTACTGAAACTGCCTTGCAGAGATATTAGAATTCAATAATAAAGTGAATGGCTCCGAAAGGGTATAACAGCTTGAGCTTGCAGGCTTTATTGAAGCTGCGTGTCTGTCCATCAAAATGCTCAGGTGCAGTGAGAGTAAGCTCAAGTGCCTGATCATTTGAACAGTTGACCAGAAACAGTCCATTGTTCAGGTTCAGAAAATCATCGAGAGATGCCTGTACATACTCGTCGTATACTGAAAATGATTCATTTACATAGCGTGATGCAAAATTGATGGCTGTTGTCTGACTCATGCCTATGTATGTAGATATGGCATAGCTGCCCTCGATGTCCTGACGTACCATGCAGTCCGCACTAAAGCTGTCACATATCTCGGCAGAGAGCGGAGTGTAGTCATCACCGACAAATCGGATAAAGCTGTTAAACAAAAGCTCAAGATACATAATGTCAATGGCAGAAGGATCTATGCCTGTATTGGCAAAAAAATGACCTATCAGATGATTTATACTGTCCTTATCCTCGAGTACCATGTCAAGATCGGAAATAGCATTCTCACTGCGGTAATCATGTATACTCTTTTCGAGAGTGGTATTGTCAATTATGCCTTTGTCTAAAAGAATCTGTCCTAAAAGAAGAAAGTCAGGGCTTTGGATGTTTAAGAGCTCCTTTACCTGCTCGTCTGTCAGATAGCCCATTTCTATTGTAAGCTCACCAAACTTCTTGTCCTGATGGGTCTGCTCGACTATTACTGAATCAACCTCGGCAGCTGTCATAAGCCTGAGTGGATGGCAAGAGTACCGAGCTTTGCGTGCTTTTGTGCTTTTTCTTTGAGAGCGTCAAAAAGCTGCTCATTAGTGATATACCCCTTTGATAGGAGAAAATTGCCAAAAAATTGAGTATACATATTAATTTCCTCCTATGTGCTTCTTAATCAGACTTATGACCTGATCCTTGTCGATTGGTTTCTGAATGAAGTCACATGCTCCGGCAGCAAGAGCCTTTTTAAGCTCGGACTGTGTGCCGACAGATGATGCAACAAAGATGGTAGCATTGCTGTCATACTCCATAATCTCTGAGATAGCAGCATTTCCATCCTTTACAGGCATTACAATGTCTATAAATGTGAGATTTGGCTTATGCTCCTTGTACATATCAATGGCGAGCTGTCCGTTTGCTGCCTCAATGATAGTCGGTGAACCAATGGAATTGATTATATCCTTCATCTGTTTTCTTGCGAGATCGAATCATCGCATATAAGTATTTTTAAATCGTCAAGCTGCATTTTAAAAACTCCTTCCCCTTGAAAATATAAATATATTTTACTACATTAATAATAAAAATTCAAGAAATAGTTGGGACTTATTTACCATTTATTTTTTTCCTTACATGAGGTTATACTAGTTTTGATGATTTTACATATTTTTTTGTATAAATAAAATGATATGAGGGTAAAAAGGTATTTTGACCCTTTAATCATAAAATCCGTGGTAACTATTTAGGAATAATAAATAAAGATACAGGAGAAAGAAGCATGAACTATTTTATTATAATAGATGCAGTCACGCTGATACTAGGAATTTACATAATATTTGTGTCACTACGAATGAAGAAAAGCGGCAAGATTGAAAGTACCTTTGTGGCTGAGGATGAGATGAAAAAGATAAAGGATACGGCCGGATATATAGCTTATATTTATCCAAAGTCGCTTGTATTCGGCATTGTGATTTTTGTTATCAGTATAGTTGCGATAGTTTCGGATTGCCTCAAAAAAATACCGTATTGGTCATATGTGGAGATGATTATATTCGTCGCAGTAATTATCTGGTTTTCAAATATGTTACGAAATGCCAGAGAAAAATTTGTTAAATTCTAACATGAATTTTGCATTGCAACATGAGACATAATAAAGTATAATGAATTTACAAAGATACCTGAGATGTTCGACAACCCTGTGTATTTAGAACCTACATTTACTTTAAACGGGATTCCTATATGAGCTGTTGGATGTCAGGCCGTCATTATGCAGCGGAAGGCAGAAGGCAGACTGCGGTTACCCACCTAGCAAGAGCGCTAGGAGTCTAAATTACAGGACCGGCATTTTGGGTTCTTACAAAAGAATAATAATGTACAAAAGAACTCCAGACGCACAAAAGATTTATGAGATACAAAAGATTTTTAAAGCACAAAGGATTCTTAAGTACAGATGATAAAGGGAGCTGTTTTTGCAGCTCCCATTTTTTGAGCAGTAACCACTATTTGGGTGTTAAGGAGAACAGAAATTTGGCAAATAGAAGACGAAGACGGCAAAAACCGAATCAGATGGTCTGGATAATGCTTGCGATAACCATGGTATGCGTGGTTATTGTTTTTGCAATTGTTATGGCGCAAAAGGAAAAGGGGGCACTTGTAAAACAGGCGAGGGCTGTGACGAAGGATATGGTGTATGAGAATGCATATATTGTGTCAAATGACGATGGAAGGCTGATTTTCATATGTGATGGAGATCTATACAGGGCAAAGGGTACCATGGAAGAGAACTTTACAGGTGTCTGTGATATTGAAATCAGTGGCTCTAAGGTCAAAAAGATACAGATAAAGCCGGATGATATATCAGGTGTGATGCTGTCGTACGGAGACGGTACCATGCAGATTGCAGGGCAGGGTGACATTCCAATGCAGTCAGACAAGCTGCCGGTGTATGATGAGACAGGCACTTCACCTAAGGAAATAGCGGTTTCTGACCTGATAATCGGAAGTGAAACACTTTCTTACATACTTGATTCCGGCAGGATATGTGCCATCGTCAGAAGACAGGTACCTGACCTTACATACATAAGAGTGCTTATAAAAAACGATGGAAAGGATGCATTTCCAACAATTGCGGCAGCTGCCGCAGCTAACATTTATGTGGATGATGCTGACTGTGGAAGCAATGCTATTGACGATGTGGGTGCATATATGGCAAATGCGCAAAAAAGCCGGATAAAGGTGAGCTCAGCGGACAATTATGTCAGCATAAACGGTAAGAGCTATCCGGGCTCATTTGAGTTTATCGGGACAGAGGAAGGTATTGTGGCGGTGAATACAGTCGATGTGGAGACATATGTGCGCTATGTGCTGCCGTCGGAGATGCCGTCTACATTTGATGCAGAGGCGCTTAAGGCTCAGGCTGTTTGCGCAAGAACCTTTGTATATTCACAGATGAAAAATACACAGTATGCGCTATACGGAGCAAATATTGACAATACCACGGCTTTTCAGGTCTATAACGCTTCAGAAACAAAGCAGTCGACCGATGAGGCTGTAAAAGCTACGGCAGGGCAGGTTGTCTCATGCGGAAGGAGCTTAATAACGTGTTATTATTTTTCTACGTCTGCCGGAAAAACCGAGGATATGGAGGTATGGTCTTCGAGTACACCGGATTTCATACACAAGGTGGAGTCGGTGGATGACAATTCGCCATACTACAGATGGTCCTCGGAACTCGATTTATCGGCATACAATGATCCTCAGTATGGCACAGCAACAGGTATTTCTGTCGATAAGACGTCGGATGCTGGTTATGTACTTTCGCTCACAATAAATTACGGAAACAAATCGCAGACCATTACGGCGGAGAATGATATAAGAAAGGCGTTAGGGCATTATCAGAAAAAAGTTACATTAAACGATGGCTCTGTGAGGGAGAATATGTCGATGATACCAAGCGCCTGCTTTAGTGTGAGTGCCGGTGCAAATGGTCACTATACACTGTCCGGCGGAGGCTTCGGCCATGGAATAGGCTTTAGCCAGTATGGGGCAGACAAGCTGGCAAAGGCAGGAAGCAGCTATAAGGATATAATCGGATATTATTATAAGGATGTGACTGTGGTGGATATAAGCAGTGTACGTAGTGAGCAGTGATATGCCTACAAAAAATTGATAGCATGGATAGTAGAAATGTGGTAATATCGAAGTGCTTAGATACATGACTATGTGTGTGATAGTAAGATACATTGTAATTATTTCGTAAGAAAACAAGAGGATTTGATGATGAATTTACCGATAGAGTTTGAAAAAAAGATGAAGGCCTTTCTGGGCAATGAGTGGGATGATTTCTTATACAGCTATGACAATAACAGATTTCAGGCACTCAGATTTAATACATTAAAGGTACAAAGCCAAGAAGAAAGAATGCGGATATTGAAGGTACTTGGAATTTCTTCAGATAAAAGGGTTTCGTGGGCAAATGAGGCATATTACTTTGATGAGAATGTGCGTCCGGGAAAGCATCCGTATCATGAGATGGGGCTTTACTACATACAGGAGCCAAGTGCCATGTCGGCGGCTGCACTTTTAGCTCCAAAGCCGGGTATGAGAGTGCTTGACCTGTGTGCGGCACCCGGTGGAAAGAGCACACAGCTTGCCACATATTTAGGAGACAGCGGACTTTTGGTATCAAATGAGATTAACACACAAAGAAGCCGGATTTTGTCGCAGAATATAGAGCGTATGGGAATTAAAAATGCGATTGTGACAAATGAGGACAGCTTTGTGCTTGCTTCACATTTCCCGGGCTTTTTTAATGCTATACAGGTTGATGCACCTGCTCGGGAGAGGGAATGTTTCGAAAGCTGCCTGAGGCAATAGAGCAGTGGAGCATGGAAAATGTGGCAATCTGTGCGGCAAGGCAGAAGGAAATACTGGACAATGCTGCGGTGATGCTTAAGCCGGGAGGCGTGATAGTATACAGCACCTGCACCTTCTCGAAGGAAGAAAATGAGGATGTAATTGAGTATTTTTTGGAGAGACATCCTGATTTTACACTTGAAGAAATGGAGCGCTTCTGGCCGCATAAGGTGGACGGAGAGGGGCATTTTGTGGCAAAGCTTGTGAGAAGAGGCAGTGTTAATGAGCTTGGTGCGGATTATGATGTATGCGAGGATAGCTGTAATAAAGTAGAGGACACAGGCCTTAAAGTTGACAGGAAAACCAAAAAGAACAAAAATAGTAAGAACAGGAAAAATGAAACGAAGCCGGCTCTTACAAAAGAAAATATGAAGCTTCTCTCAGAGTTTCTTGATGAGACCATATCAGAGGATGTGGCAGCATGGATTAAAAACTCAAGGCTTGTCATGTTTGGGGAGCAGCTCCACAGGCTGCCTGATATGGAAGTTGATATTAAAGGGCTTAAGGTGCAGCGCGCAGGGCTTCATATAGGAGAGTTTAAAAAACAGCGCTTTGAGCCGTCGCATTCGCTGGCACTTGCGCTTAAGCTAAGTGAGGCTAAAAACGTAGTAAAGCTTACCTGGGATGATCCGCAGACAACAGGCTTTTTCAATGGTCAGTCAGTTATGTTATCTGATGAGCAAGCGGCTGAATGCAAAAAGGGCTGGGCACTTGTATGTGTGGACGGATACACGGCCGGCTGGGGCAAGGTGAATGGCACACAGGTTAAAAACCATTATCCTAAGGGGCTTAGAAATAAAATATAAATCAAATATAAAATTTTCTACTTGCAAAATATAGAGATTGTGCTAAAATGACTTATGTGTTATTAAGAAATAAGCATTTGCGATATATATGTCGCAGCTATATATAATAAAAGCAATGAAGGTGCATAGTAGATTATAGTACTTTGACCAGAGAGAGATTGTCATCGGCTGAAAGCAGTCTTACAAAAAGGCTATTGATTGAAGTTCACACTGAAGCTGCATGGATGAAGTACAGTAGTTCATGACGTGTTATGTACGTTACACATATCAATGAGAGTCCATTGAGTAAAACGTCAATGGAAATCAGGGTGGTATCGCGGAATTTTCGTCCCTGCATGGTTTAATAGCCATGCAGGGACGTTTTTTATCGCATAAACGGCGAATTCAAGCTTGAAGTTACGAGTTTATGCAAATTAAGAAAAATATTATGAGGTGAAATTCGATGAGAGACAAAATTCAACAGATCAGAGAAAAAGCACTTGCTGAAATTGATAAGGCTGACGGCCTTGAAAAATTAAATGATGTGCGTGCTGCAATTCTTGGAAAGAAGGGTGAGCTCACAGCAGTCTTAAAGGGCATGAAGGATGTTGCTCCGGAGGACAGACCAAAGGTAGGCCAGTGGGTCAATGAGACACGTGAGGCAGTTGAGAAGCTTCTTGATGAGAAGGTTAAGAAATTTGAGGCAGAGGCACTTAAGCGCAAGTATGAGAGCGAGAAAATAGATGTCACTATGCCTGCAAAGAGAGGCAAAAAGGGTAATCTTCATCCTGTAACACAGGTAAAGGACCAGCTCTCAGAGATTTTCACATCTATGGGCTTTGAGGTTTACGAGGGTACAGAAATCGAGAATGATTACTATAATTTTACAGCTTTAAATACTCCAAAGGATCATCCGGCGCGTGATATGCAGGATACATTCTACTTATCACCTGAGTTCTTACTGCGTACACAGACCTCAGCAGGACAGATTCACGTTATGGAAGCAAAGAAGCCGCCTATCAAGGTTGTTTCACCGGGTAAGGTTTTCCGTTCGGATGATGATGCGACACATTCTCCTATGTTCACACAGATGGAGGGCCTTGTGGTAGATAAGGGCATCACACTCTGCGATTTAAAGGGTATGCTTGACCAGCTTGTAAAGAAGATGTTCGGAAAGAATGTCACAACACGTCTTCGTCCTTCATACTTCCCATTTACAGAGCCGTCTGTAGAGGTTGATGTAAGCTGCTTCCAGTGCCACGGCAAGGGCTGCTCTTTATGCAAGGGCACAGGCTGGATTGAGGTGCTTGGTGCAGGTGTGGTAAATAAAAAGGTGCTTGAGGGCTGTGGCATAGACACAAATGAGTACAGCGGATTTGCATTTGGTATTGGTCTTGAGCGTATTGCAATGCTCAAATACGGAATTAACAACATCAAGCTTTTATTCGAGTCAGACCTTAGGGTATTAGACCAGATTGATGACAACTAGATTCATTTCTTGAATATATAACAGGAGGCAAAAATTATGTTAACACCACTTAGCTGGTTAAAAGATTATGTAGATATAGATGTAACACCAAAGGAGTTAGAGGAAAAATTATTCTCATGTGGTTTCGAGGTTGAAGAATCATATGAGGTGGGAAAGGATATCTCAAATGTAGTAGTCGGCCTTGTAGAAAAATGTGAGCCGATTCCGGAGACACACCTGAGCCTGTGTCAGGTAAATGCCGGAGCACATGGCACATTCCAGATCTGCTGTGGAGCGGACAATGTAAAGGCAGGGGGCAAATATCCTCTTGCACTTATCGGCGCAACAGTATATGCCACAGCAAAGGATCACGTTACAATAGAGGGCGTGATGGAGATAAAGCAGGGCAAGCTGCGTGGATATGATTCATATGGAATGTTATGCTCAGGCGTAGAGCTTGGCTTAAATGAGGACCTCTATCCGGGTGCAGGCTACAACGGACTTTTGGTTTTACCTGAGGATGCTAAGGCGGGAGATGATGTAAAACCTATCCTCGGCCTTGATGACTGGATTTTTGATATTGCAATCACAGCAAACAGACCTGACTGTCAGTGTATATATGGCATGGCAAGAGAGGTTGCTGCTGTTTTGGGAAAAGAGCTTAAGGAGCCTGCACTTGACTATACTGCTGATGATGTGAAGAAGGAAAATTTCAAGGTATCTGTCCTGGCACAGGACATCTGCCTCGCTACACAGCTCACTATGTGCATGATGTAAAAATCTCTGAGTCACCGGCATGGATGAGAAAACGTCTTGCACTTGTTGGAATAGGCTCTATCTCAAATGTGGTAGACATCACTAACTTTATTTTAAAAGAGCTCGGACAGCCAATGCATGCTTTCGATTACTCATACCTTGAGGGAGAGGAGATTGTAGTAAGACGTGCAAACGATGGAGAGAAAATTGTCACACTCGATGAGAAGGAATTTGAATTAAACAGCAATAACCTTGTTATCTGTGACGGAAAGAAGGCAGTTGCGCTTGCCGGTATCATGGGCGGCTTAAACTCTGAAATTAACGATGGTACAACAGAGGTGATGTTTGAATCTGCAAAATTTGCAAGAGATAATATCAGAAAGAGCTCTCGTGCGCTGGGACAGGCTTCTGATTCGAGTGCACTTTATTCAAAGGGTGTAAACGAGTACACAACAGCCATGGCTATGAAGAGAGCGCTTCACCTGATGGAGGAGCTTGGCTGTGGTAAGGTTTCTTCAACTCACGTTGAGGTGACTACAGGAAATTCGCTTGAGCCAAAAGAGATGAAGGTTTCTATTGCAAAGGTTAATGGTGTGCTTGGAATAGAGGTACCTACAGAGGATATAGTGAGAATACTCACAAATTTAGGCTTTGCACCGGTTGTAAGCGGTGATGAGCTGACACTCATGATTCCTGCATATCGTGAGGATATGGAGGATTATCCGGATGTGGCAGAGGAGGTTATCCGTATGTATGGCTATGACCATGTCATTCCTGCATTCATGCCTACGGCACAGGTTACACTCGGAGGACTCAACCTTAGACAGCAGACAGAGCGCAAGATAAAAGAGGTGCTCTGTGCAGCAGGCGCGTATGAGGGAATACATTACTCATTCTTCTCACCTGCTGATCTTGATCTGCTCAGATTTCCGGAGGATGCACCTGAAAGACATGCTATCAGGCTTATAAACCCAATCAATGTTGACCTCTCGCTTATGAGAACAACACTTGCTTCTGAGATGCTTTATGCCATGGCAAGAAACCAGAAGAAGGGTATCCTGGAGGAAGAATCTTTGAGCTGGGAAATATCTTTATCGCAAAGGAGCTTCCGCTTACAGAGTATCCGGATGAGAGAGAGACACTTTGCGCAGGCGTATTCGGTGAGGATGAATCGTTCTTTACTATAAAGGGACTGGCTGAGACTGTAGCAGATGCGCTTGATGTGAAGTTTACATACAAGCCGGCTCAAAAGCCATTCCTTCATCCATATCAGACAGCAGAGGTATTCTGTGACGGACAAAAAATCGGATATCTCGGTCAGGTAAGATATGAGATATGCGATGAGCTTGACATGAGAGTACCGGCATATGTGATGGAGCTTGACTTAAGAGTTCTTTCACAGTGGTATGGAAAGGACAGAGTATTTACTCCAATCTCAAAATTTGATGATGAGAAGAGAGATTTTGCTTTTGTTGTGGACAAGGATATCACATGTGAGCAGATTGAAAACGGTATCAGGGAAGCCTGTGATTATGTCTCAGATGTTACACTGTTTGATGTTTACGAGGGTGTACAGCTTCCTCCGAATAAGAAGAGCATGGCGTACAGTGTAGTATTTACACCAAAGGATGAGGAGCTTAAGACTAAGAAGGTCGAGGGCTTTGTAAAGGATATACTTGCTCATCTTAAAGAGACTGCAGGTATCACACTTCGTGGTTAGACGTTAGTATAGTGTTAGGAATAGGAAAATTATGGACGTAAAAGATTTTGATTATGATCTTCCGGAGGAGCTAATAGCACAGGATCCTCTGGAGGACCGCTCCAGCTCAAGACTCATGGTGCTTGACAAGAAGACAGGAGAAGTCAGCCATCATGTGTTCAAGGAGATTGTTAAATATTTAAGACCGGGCGACTGCCTTGTGCTCAATAATACAAAGGTAATTCCTGCACGTCTTTTTGGCGTGAAGGAAGGAACTATGGCAAAGATAGAGATACTTCTTCTAAAGCGCAGACAAAATGACGTATGGGAGACTCTTGTAAAGCCGGGTAAAAAGGCAAAGCCGGGCACAAAGATTATATTCGGTGACGGACTTTTAACAGGTGAAGTAATAGATGTGGTTGATGATGGAAACAGGCTGATTCAGTTCAGCTATGAGGGTATTTTTGAGGAGATACTTGATAAGCTCGGACAGATGCCGCTGCCTCCATACATCACACATCAGCTAAAGGACAAGAACCGCTACCAGACAGTATATGCAAAGTATGACGGCTCGGCCGCTGCGCCTACGGCAGGACTGCATTTCACAAAGGAGCTTTTACAGCAGGTAAAAGATAAGGGTGTGGATATTGCAGAGGTGACTTTACATGTGGGGCTTGGCACGTTTAGACCGGTAAAGGTGGATAATGTGCTTGATCACCATATGCATTCTGAGTTTTACATGGTGTCACAGGAGGCTGCAGACAAGATTAATAATGCAAAGAAAAATGGCGGCAGAATAATATCTGTTGGCACTACAAGCACTCGTACCTTAGAGGCAGCATCCGATGAAAACGGCATGCTAAAAGAGTGCAGCGGATGGACGGATATCTTTATTTATCCGGGATACAGCTTTAAGGTGATTGACTGTCTGATTACAAATTTCCATCTGCCACAGTCTACACTTGTCATGCTTGTGTCAGCATTAGCAGGCAGAGAGCATGTCCTCAATGCATACAAAGAGGCTGTAGAGGAAAGATACAGGTTTTTCAGCTTTGGTGATGCCATGATGATTTTGTAGAGCGATTCACTACAAAATAGCGATACAACAGAACATGGAGATATGAAGAAAGCCAGGGGCAATTAAACCTCTGGCTTTTCTTTGTAAATGAATGTGTGAGATAATCCGTTGCGGAATGTGATAGAGTGAATAGCTCCGTCCTTGAAAACGATGTTGTCTATAATGCTGCTGAGAAAAGAATCAAGGACCTCCGGAGAGACGGTAGCACTCAGCGACTGAAAGCTGACGTAGTTTCGGTCAGTGAGTTTCTGGGAGAGTATGAAGTTGCTTGCCTTGGCGATAAATTCATCATCAGTGATAGATTGTTGCAGGCTGTCTTCCGATGCCAGGAATGTCAGCTTGTCCTCGACTTCTTCCAGAGCATCCGAAAGCTGAATCTTCTGAGTAAGGTATTCAGATTCTGACATGGCTTTTTCGGAATAGAGGAAAAGTTTGTTCAGACGGTCAATAGCTCTTTCCAGACGGACCTTTTCCTTTTTGAGCTTTGACAGCTGCAATGGTGGCTCGGAGCCTGTTTTGATTTTGACGTCTTTTCCGAAGACCTCTCCCTTGATGGTTCCGGTGCGGAGCGTATGAAACAGATCCTGCAATCCGTCCGGGGCAATGGCGGCCACCGGGGAGAAAGTATCGCCGGAGAGTAGCTGCTGTTCCAGTTCCTGTATGCTCGTTTCCGAAGAGAACGCCTTTTGAGCGTTGAGCATATTGAGAATGTAGTTGAAGACGAACTCGCCAACGATTGGGTCTGAGGTAGATTTTCCGGTACACCACAGCTTGCTTTTCCTGTGAGTAGGGCAGAAGTAGAGAGAATAGCGTCTGCCAGTAGTCTTCTTTATGGTGGAAATGGAACTGGTCATAGGTTGACCGCAATTTCCACAGATGAGCAGGCCGGAGAAAATGTGCGTGTATTTGCTCTTGCCACTCTTACGAAATGATTTGAGCCTGCGGTTGGATTCCAGGAGTGCAAGGATACGTTCTTTCTGTTCCCGACTTACGATGGCCGGGTGGTGGTCTTTTACGGTAATCCATTCAGATTTATCCTTAGGACGTTGCCGGTCCCCTTCTTTGAGGCGGTTGTATTGGTAATCGCCGCAGTAGAATACGCTGCGGAGGATAATATCCAGAGAGACCGGGGACCAGTCATTACCGGCACGAGTCCGGTAGCCGTGTTCGTTCAGATACCGGGCCAGATAAACTAAGGAGCGGAGTTCTTCGTATTTGTCATGAATCAAATGGGCGATGTTGTATTCATCGGAGTTGAAGCTGAAAGTCTGTTCTTCCGGGTCATAATCGTAGCCGTAAGGAATACGTCCACCGTTCCACTGCCCGTTGCTGGCTCTGGAAATCATGGTGGCAGCGACACGTTCTGAGGTCATGTTGCGCTCCAGCTCCGCAAAGACAAGGATAATTTTGAGCATCGCTTCTCCCATAGCCGTACTGGTGTCGAACTGCTCGTTTTTCGAGACGAAGGTAATGCCCAGGTCTTTAAGCTCTTGGTACATCTCGGCAAAGTCCAGAAGGTTTCTGGAGATTCGGTCAATCTTCCAGACCAGGAGATGTGTGTATGTGCCGGTCCGGAGCTGAGACATCATTTTCTGAAATTCTGGCCGGATAGTATTTTTGCCAGAGTACCCGGCATCCTCGAAGACCGTCACATCGTCAGTGTTCAGTATCAGCTTGGCGTATGCAATCAAGTCTTGACGCTGCATAGGCAGAGAGTCCCTGTCAATCTGATGCAGGGTAGAGACTCGTATGTAGATAGCCACTTTTGCGTGAGTGGCAGCACTGTTTGAAATCATATTTTTCCTCCAAAAATACGCCGTCCCATTACAGAACGGCGCATGTTCATTTCTACGCCCTTTTAATCGGGCAATTCAATATCACATCCCTTAATCCGGCAAAATCCGTTATGTAAGGTTTTAGAGCTTTCAGTGAATTAAGAGAAATATTTTTCTGGTTGGGCTTTTGCTCGTTGAGCACATAGGTAGGCAACACATAGAACTCCCAGTATTCCAGGGCAAGCGGCGAGACATCTTTTGTCAGTGCTTTGTAGAGGCAGAAAACGTAGAGGTCAGAATGCCGCTTGATGTCCGGAGAGTATCCGGCTTTCGGGTCCCAGGCTCTGTGAGGGGCTATGCTGAACTGTATATGCTCGTGGTACGCTTCATCCCAGGACTGGAGATAAGAAGCAGATTTAACCTCGATTCGCTGTCCGGTAGGACTGGTCAAATCAAAGGGGAGCCAATCAGTTCGCATTTTCGAATCGGGGGGGGGGGTAATAACGCACTGCATACTATGTATTCTGCAAGTACGCCCCGGTCTGTATTGTTGAGCAGATCACTGTAAGCCCAGGACCAGAAATCTACTACCGACAAGCCAGTGTCTTCCCCATGAAAAGTAAATTTGTTATTGGATGTTAATTGCTCCATGCAGGAACCCTCCCTTCGCAGAGAGAGGTTATGCCATGGATGTTGCCGTCAAGAGCGAAAACCACGCCCGGCGGCAGTCGATGTCTGTCAGAGTGTCAGAATAGGTATGAACCAACGGTAGAAACTCACGAACAGAAAGCGAGAGCTTCTTCCGTAGGTGTGCTATTTTGTTGATGGTTCCGGCAGACAGCGATGCAGGCCCTTCCTCCAGAGAAGAACAGAAGGAAGAGAGATAGAGCAGTAGAGCCGCAGCATCGCAATTCAGTTGTTCTTCGGTCCAAGCCAGGAAAAAGTATTTCTTTGAATCCATAAGCCTCCTGTCCGGCATCATCTGAAACGACGATACCAATCTAAACGGATAATCTTTTTTCACCGTCAAGGTATTTTCTGCTTTCCTCAAGAGCTTTGAGGTAGCCTTTCATTTCCCCTTTAAATTCATAACGCTTTTCTGTTGGCAGAGCCTTGTAAATACTCAGCAGCTCTTTTTCGTCATCGGTGTAGGTCTCAGCCTGCGCGTCAGTGTAAGCAGATTCTTTTCCGGTCAGAATGTAGTCGGTAGAGACGTGCAGAAACCGGGCGATGTCTGCAATGTATTTAGCTGGCGGTAGTGTGTTCCGAGCTTCCAGGTAGAGTAGGAAGACTGGTTAATGCCAAGAAATTTGCACAGTGCATAAGGCGTTTGCTCCCTCTGTTCGAGAACTGTTTCAATTCTGTCGATTGCTTCCATGTAGCACCTCCGTAAAATAATTCGAAAAATCGAAGAAAAACTCTTTACAAATTCGAGTTTTCGAGCTACAATACAATCACAAGCTACAAATGATTCACAAATGGGAAGTGCTAAATCGCATAAGTAGTTTGTGATTGCGTATGTAGTGTATGCTTGTACCGTTAAATTGTATCATTTTACTTCGAGAAAGTAAACTACATATGCAAAAATCCATCAGAAAGGAGGAAAAGCATAATGCAGGGCAATATCACTGACTGGGGCAAGGAAGTTAAGAAAGGTCTGATTGAACGAGGCTGGTCTATCAACGATTTGGCTGAGAGAATCGGCAAGTCAAGAACCAGGGTATCCGGAGTTGTGAATGGCCGGATTTACTCGGATTCGATTGCAAGTGCAATCAGTGACCTTCTCAATATCGAAAAGGCATCAGCGTCCATGAAAGAAGCAACCAGAGATTGGTGTATGGATGCAAGAAAAGCCATGATTGACCTGGATATGAATACAACGGAGCTGGCTGAGAAGACTGGTTACTCCACACAATATCTGAATGCAATTATCTGTGGCAGATGCTATTCGCCACCGGTTATGAAAGTGATAAGCGGTGCGCTCGGAATCCAGGAATATCAAGGGAAACAGGATTCCTCTAAAGACAGTTAAATTGTAACAGGAAAGATGGTGTGAAGAAATGGGAAGAGGCTCTACGAAAGGTAATGAAAATGTGTATTTTGTTGCCAGAAAAAGGGCAGCAATGTACAACGAGAGGCTATACTCCAGAGAAGGTGCGGCGGAGTTGCTTGGCATATCTGTTTCGACACTTGCAGATTACGAGTTGGGAAATACGAAGGTAGTTCCGGTAGACAAGGTGGTTCTCATGGCGGACCTCTATAATGCACCGGAGCTGAAAACCGGGTATTGCAAGCATGAATGCCCGATATGCAGTTATCTTCCGGTTGCAACAGAGGCGAAAGGTCTGGAAGGGATAGCCCTTCGGCTGATGAAGAGACTGGATTGCGATGAGCTGAACCGCATCAAAAAAGAACTCGTAGACATTACAGAAGATGGAATCATCGACGAAACGGAGAAGCCGGAGCTGAAAAAGATCCTGGCTTTTTTAGATGAAGTTGCGGAGTCCATCAGTGAGCTGAAAATCGTAGGCGAGAAGTATTTGAAGAAGGTGTGAGTATGGACGTACAGAAAATGCTTGAAATTCTGAAAAGAGATTACGGAATTGAGAGCAAAGAGGAACTGATAGAAAGATTTGAGTCCAGCAAGGGAATCAACATCGGAATTTTCACTGAACGGAGGCAGACAGCATGAGAAGCAGGGTTATGAGACGTAGGATGCACAGGGTTCTGTGGAAGAAACTGAGCAGAATCTACACAGTGGATATGCAGAGGTCCTGGGCTGGATAGCATACATAAGCATCATGGGAATTTTCCAGTGCTTCTGTATCGTGATGGTTTGTGAGCAGAGAGACAGGGTAGCTTTTGGAGGAGAGTATTTGATTCTTCCAGCGGCGATACTTGCAAGACTGTGGATTCCGGAAATGATACAGAGCGTGACTAGTGTTCTGGAGATACCGGATGAGGAAGAGGAAGATGTGTGAGATATGCGGACAGGATCCTTGCCATCCGAGATGCCCGAATGCTCCGGAACCGAAAGAGGTTCATATCTGTTCGGAGTGTCTGGAAGGAATTTATCCGGGCGACAGATTCTATGAGAGCTGCGGAAGTTATGTGTGCGAGGAGTGCTTAAAAGGCATGACGATTGATGAAATATTTGAATTGCTGGGCGAGAGCTGGAAAAAGCATAGGAGGTAGGATATGGGACAGATGACCGTAGAACAGTGGTACGGCACGATAAAAACCGGACTGACGAAGAAACTGACCGAGAACAAAGAAGCGTTACCGGCCGGGTTTAATCAGCAGAGATTTATTCTGAATTGCATTACAGTGATCCAGGATATGATGAAGGACGATAAGAAGAAAGCACAGTTGGAGAAAATCAATCCGGAAACCATCCGGTTTGCTTAGCGAAAGCAGCGTACCTGGGACTGGACTTCTTCAACGGCGAGTGTTACGCCATCCCGTATGGCGGAAACCTCAGCTTTCAGACCGATTATAAGGGCGAGATCAAATTGTGCAAGCGGTACAGCAAAAATAAGATTAAAGACATTTTTGCGAAAGTAGTACGGCAGGGCGATTTCTTCATGGAAGAGGTAGATGGAGGCAAACAGAATGTGCAGTACAGACCGAAGCCGTTTTCCAATGAACAGATGATTGGAGCATTCGCTATTGTGGTTTTTGAAGATGGTTCGATGATGTATGACACGATGAGTTCGGAAGACATTGAAAATGTCAGAAACACATACTCTAAAGCAAAAGACAGCCAGGCATGGAAAAGCAGCACTGGTGAGATGTACAAGAAAACGGTATTGAGAAGATTGTGCAAGTTGATTGATTTGGACTTTGACAATATAGAGCAGCGGAAAGCTTACGAAGACGGTGGAGACGTGGTATTCAATCAGCAGTCCCTTCCAGGAGCAACAACAGGACAGGCATTGCTGCCGGAGAATGATAAGCCGGTAGACGCATTTGCGGCGATAAAAGCCCAGAAGCAGGCAGAACCGGTTATTGACGGAATGATTTTGGAAGAGGCGTAGGAGGCAGTGGCATATGGTTTTGATGGCAGAGAATTATTATAGCAAAGAAGCGAACAAAGAGTACATGAGCGTGTCTCAGTATAAGGATTTCGCAGGAACATACGGAAAGATGGCGTGTGAATTTTCGGCGGTTGAGAAGCTGGAAGAACGGTGGGAGCAGAAAAAGACCACACCGCTTCTGGTGGGTTCCTACGTGGATTCCTACTTTGAAGGAACGCTCGAAGAGTTCAAGAAAGAGAATCCAGAAATCTTCACTCAGAAAGGCGAGTTGAAAGCAAATTATAAGCAAGCAGAGAGAATCATCGCCAGAATGGAGAGAGACCCACTGTTCATGCAGTATATGAGCGGAGAAAAACAGGTCATTATGACTGGAGAGCTGTTCGGGCAGAATGGAAAATCAAAATTGACAGCTTCGTGAGAGGAATCGCCATTACGGATCTTAAGGTTATGGCATCGATCACTAAGCTGGAGTGGGTAAAAGACATCGGTTATCTAGATTTTGTGCGGTACTGGGGCTACGATATCCAGGGTGCAATATACCAGGAAATTGTGTACCAGAATACTGGAGAGAGACTGCCATTCTACATTGCGGCCGGAACGAAGGAAGAGGAGCCAAACATTGAAGTGATTCAAGTGACGCAGAACTATCTCGATGAAGCGAAACACATGGTAGAAACGAATATGCCGAGAATCCTCAGAGTGAAGAATGGGGAGGCTGAACCGGACAGATGCGAGATGTGCGATTGTTGTAGGCATACAAAGGTTTTGAAGAGACCGATTTCAATTACGAACCTGGTAGCCGGAATTTAGGCGGTGAGTAGATGGCAGACAATAAGAAATATTACTATTTGAAACTGAAAGAGGATTTCTTTGATTCTGATGAAATGCTGCTTCTCCAGGGAATGAAGGACGGGTACTTGTACAGCGACATACTCATGAAGATGTACCTGCGGAGCCTGAAAAATGAAGGGCGGTTGATGTACAAGGACTACATCCCGTACAGTCTGGAGATGATCTCAACGATTACGAGGCACCAGGTAGGGACGGTAGAACGTGCGATGAAGATTTTTGAGCAGTTGAAGTTGGTAGAGGTACTGGATAACGGTGCAATCTATATGATGGACATTCAGAATTTCATCGGACAGAGTTCTACAGAGGCGGACCGGCAGAGGAAGTATTATCGCCGCATCCAGGATGAGAAGAAACTGAGCGGCTCCCAGACGCCGGAGGCATTGATTCCAGAGATGCAGGAACCGGAGCAGGAGAAACCGCCAGTAGAAAAACCACCGAAGCCGAAAAAGGCAACCGCAAAGAAGGAAGACACGATGCAGATCTATGAGCGTCTGGTTCCAGATTATGCACTTGGCGGCGAAATCAGAGAAAAGATGTGTGAATGGTGTACATACAAGATTGAACGCAAGGAAGGTTACAAAGAGCAGGGAATGAAATCCCTTCTCCGGCAGGTAGAAAAGAAAGTAGCAGAATTTGGAGAAGGCCGGGTGTGTGATTTGATTGAGGAGTGTATGTCAAATAACTGGAAAGGCATTATCTGGGATAAAATGACGCAGATTCCGCAGAGACCAGCCGGGGACAGGATTCAGAACAGAGTGAGTGAGGTAGATAACTGGTAATGACAAGAGAGGAGTTCAAAACGCTTGTTAAGGGAATGAAAGCTGTATACGCACAGCCGACATTCATTCCAGACCAGGATGCCTTCAATGTATGGTTTGAGTTGCTGAAAGATATTCCGTATCAGCAGGCCAACGTAGCAATCCAGAAGTATATGCTGACAGAGAAGTTTCCACCAACGATAGCAGACATCAGAGAAAAGGCAACGCAGATTGTTGAGAGCGTGGATAGCAGCATGAGTGAGTTGGAGGCATGGTCTTTGGTAAGAAAGGCGATCAGAAATTCCGGGTATCATTCAGTGGAAGAATTTGAGAAACTACCTGAGGCTTGCCAGAGAGCCGTAGGAAGTGCGGCAAATCTGAAAGAGTGGGCGTTGATGGATTCTGAAAGGGTTGAGACGGTAGAACAGTCTCATTTTATCCGGAATTACAGGACAACAGTGCAGAGAATCAGCGAAGAGAAAAAACTGCCGGAATCAATCCGGTTGCTGATTGCCAGCATGAGAGACAATGCGCTGGAGTTGGAAAAGAAAGAGCAGCCTGCGCTCGAAGCTAAGAAGCAGGCAGAAGAAAAAAACAGAACCGGAACCTAGAATGTCTGAGGAAACGAGGGCGAAGTTCCAACAGGTCATGCGGAACTTGCAGGGGAAGGTGTGATATGGAGGTGAAGTGACATATGGATATGGCAGAGATTGGAGCGAATATCCGGAGTTGCAGGACAGAAAAGGATATGACGATGGAGGAGCTGGGAAAAGCAATCGGTAAGAGCCAGTCGGCGGTAGCGGATTATGAAAAAGGCAGAGTAGACATTCCGGTATCTTCCCTCATCAAAATTGCAGAAACCCTGGAAATCCACCCGGCAAAGCTGTTCGGTATGCAGACAGCAGATGAGCAGTTTGAGCCGGATGCCACGCTGAGAATTTTCAGTGCGGAGGACAGACGGACTATTGCAGGAATCTTGGTAATGAATGGTTATACAACCCGGCATATCAAGGTTGCAAGAGAAGGAAAGAAGAGTAGCTGGTACTGCATCCAGGCTATGCTTGAAGAAAGCAACCTGGGAATCAGTAGGAGGCGGACATGAAAAAAGCGAAGTTTACGGTGTACGGGGAGCCGAAAGGAAAAGGCAGACCGAGATTCAATACGAAGACCGGCCATGCCATAACCCCGAAAGATACGGTGTCCTATGAAAATCTGGTAAAGCTGGAATGGCAGACAGCCTACGGGACAGAGAGTTTTCCGAAAGAGGCGATGCTGGATATGAGGATTAAGGCGTACTACCGGATTCCTAAGTCGGCATCGAAGAAAAAAAGAGCTGCGATGCTGGCAGGAGAGATACGCCCGACTAAGAAACCGGATATGGATAACGTAGTAAAGATTATCGCTGACAGCCTCAACAACCTGGCATATTACGATGATACGCAGATTGTTGACTGCCAGTGCCGGAAGTTCTACTCAGAGAATCCGAGAGTAGAAGTGACGATTATAAATTTGTCAGAGGAAGAATAGGAGGAAATTCACAGTGGATGAAAAAATGGAGATAAGACTGGTAAATCCAACGGAAGACGGGTTCTTGCAGAGGATTGATTGGAACAAAGCAGAGCTGGAGGAGAATGTCAGAAGCATTGTGGCAGCATACCAGGGATTGGTGTATACGGAAGATACGGTATCAGATGCGAAGAATGACAGAGCTGCCCTTAGAAAATTGCTCAATGAGATTGAGGACAGAAGAAAGCTCGTCAAGAAAAAGTGCATGGAGCCGTATGAAGTGTTCGAGAGTGACTTGAAGGATGTAACGGCACTCATCAAGGAACAGATCAGCATCATTGACGGGCAGGTAAAGGAATATGAGAATAGCGTAAAAGAGGAGAAGAAAGCCAGATTGCAGGATGTGTATGCTGAGGAAATCGGAGAGCTGGCAGAGGTTCTTCCTTTTGAGCGAGTGTTTGAGGCACAGTATCTGAACGTGAGCTTCAAGGAAAGCAAGGCAGCAACCGAAATCCAGGAAAAGGTTCAGAGAGTAAAGAGCGATCTGGCGGCTATTGATGCACTGGATAGCAAGTACAAGCTGAATGCGAAGGACGTATATGTGAGGACACTTGATATGTCCAAGGCCATGGCTGAGAATGCCGTCTGATTAAGTTTGAAGAGCAGATGGAAGCAGACCGTAAGAGAAAAGCCGAGGAAGAGGAACGCCGGAGAGCCGAAGCAGAAGTCAGAGCCAAAGAAGCAGAGGAGCGCAGACGCCAGGAGGCTGAAAGAATCGCTGCGGAACGTGCGGAGAGAGAAAAAGCACTGGTAGAACAGCAGACCCAGGAGGAAAGAGCTTCGGAATCTGGCTACGATACACCGGTTCCGGATAAGACGGCAGATGCGCAGAGTGAGGAACCTGCAGAAAAGCCGGCTGAAAAAGAAGTTCTTCCGGAAGAGAAGAAATACAAGGCAACCTTCTATGCGATTGGTACGTTCCAGCAGTTGAAGGATTTGCAGGAGTACATGAAAGAACATAATATCCAGTTCGGAAAGGCGGGTAAGTAGGATGAGCGATTTTGTGAAAGAATTGAATTTTGATGGCGATACCTTTAATGACATGAAGAGAGATATGAATTTCGTATTACAGAGACATGGCACTGCATAATTACAAGAAGGACAGCACCGGAAAAGAAAAAATCGTCACGCCGGACGGAGAGGTAGTGGCAGGAAGAATTCTGGTAGGCGAGCGTGGAGATGGAGCAGGTTATATTTCGCACTTCGCTTCATGCAAGAAGTACCGGAGATAAAAAGAAAAGCCGCCATATCCCCATGGCAGCTCCTCAAATGTTCGTAGATAGATTCATTATATGGAGCAGAGCAAGAAAAGTCAAGGAGGTATGGCGGTATATGGAAAGGCAGAGTGAGCAGGAACTGTTAGCAATCGCACCTGTGGAAACGGAGAGTCTGGAGGAAAACAGAATCTACCGGGTAACAGGGAGAGAACTGACACAGATAGCGGAAATATCTGCGAGAGAAGCGGTCAAAATGTGCAGAGAAGAGCGAAAAAAGACCGAAAAACGTGAGCAGAGTAACGCTGATAAGGTAAAAAGAACCAAGAAATTGTTATCAGACTACCGTAGACTGAAAAGGGAAATCCCGGAAGATGAAGAATTTACGGAAGGCGAGAAAGTAGAAAAACGGTGGGCGTTCCTAAGAGATTTGATGGGTTCGGCACATATCAATAGCCAGGAAAGCGTAGTAGAGAAAGAAGAAAAACGCAGGGCGGAGAATATGTATTACATCAACCGGATAGAGCGTGCGATTGAGACGTACCGGGAGGAATGCGAAACATCGAAAAAGCCAGAAGCTATGCGGTGTTACAGGGAAGTGTACGAATACTACATAGCGGAGGAAGAAAAGACGGTTGCTCAGATTGCGAGTGAGGAATGCGTGAGTGAGAAGACTGTCTATAAGGACATCGGGAACGCCTGCAAGATCATAGCTGTGTACCTGTTGGGTGTGTGAGAAAATTGGGTTCAAAAACAGTAGAAAATATGGAATTGACGAGGGTAAAATACCTGTGGTAACGTAGTAAGTGCCAAAAGCCCATATGTCACACCATAAAAATAGAGCACTGTGAATCGACTTTTCCTTCTCTGATGCTGAGCGGTCTTCAGACCGCAAAGCCGGAGGAAGGGATTCTTAAAAAACGGTAAACAGCTTGTATTCCCTGTACTTAGGTAGGTAATCTGGTATAATTAAAGTATGGAAAACAACGGTTTTTCAAGGGAAAAGGAGCAGACAGACAATGGGAATTTATACGAGCAGATATAGCAACAAAGAGCTTGCAGATGGCAAATATTATTGCGTAGGAATCAGCATTGGGACGCCGAAATTCAAACTGGCGTACAGACTGGAGAACCAGTGTTATTCACTGGCACCGAAAGGTTATATGCTGAGAATGAACCTGGAAGATTTCAAGAAAGCCTATTACGAGAAGCTGAACGGCATAGGCAAGGACAGAATCATCAACATGGTTATGAAGATGGAACGTGACGCAGCGGCCCAGGGAAAGGATTTGGTCCTCCTGTGCTACGAGGATGTGAGAATCCCGGAAGATTGGTGTCACAGAACTGTTTTTGCTGAGTGGTGGGTGGAGAACACTGGAGAGATTATCGAAGAAACTTCCAGACCCGAATCCCCCGAAGGGAAAGAAGGTAGCAACGACAAGTAAGAAGCCCGAAGTGCAGACGAAGCCAGATGATGGCTACCAGCAAATGAGTCTGTTTGGTATGGGCGCTTTAATATAATATCCGGAGCTGGTGTAGGCAGCACACGACTATTCCATAGTTGAGGCCCTGTTCATCGCAGGGCTCCGGTCCAAAAACAACGGCATCGCATCCGAAAGGGTACGGTGCCTTTTTTAATGCAAACGAGAGAAGGGAGAGTTGATAAGCAATGGCATTTTTCAGAGACCCAGGAGAGATGTTTTTGGGGTGCTTGGGTACGGTAGAGCAGAGATACTTGGTAAATCTGATAAAGAATGCTGCGAAGAACGGGTATACGAGGTTTGTGGAGCCATGTGCCGGAACATTCGCCATGAGCAACCTGGCAATCCAGAACGGGTATAAGCCGGAGCAGATTGAGACAAGTGATGTGTCTATGATGAGTTCGGTTATGGGGTATGCCATTACAGGCAAGCCGCTTGACGAACTGGAGATACACGCCCAGGGCTTTTCTGATGAGGAGCTGTTGGACCCGGCGGTTGCCTTGTATGCTCAGATGTATCTTAGAACATCGAAGACAGCCGGTAACGAGTATTTCTTTAATCTGCTGAAAGATTTGAGAGACAGAAGAGAGGAACACATTGAGCATATCCGGCAGAGTTTAGAGAACATCAAGAAGGAAATGTACGGTATGACATACCGACCGTTGGATATGTGGGACCATCTGGACGAGGTGCTTGACGATCCCCACACGCTGGTTATTGCCAATCCACCGACCTACTTCTCCGGCTATGAGAAGTTCTATGACACACAAGGGAAAATGACCTGGAAGGAACCAGAGTATAAGCTGTTCGACCCGGAAACAGGACACGTTGAGTTGTTTGACCGGTGCATGAATGCGAATGCGCTGGTTGTTTGCTACCAGGAAAAAAGAACCGGAGAGGCTGTAGGAGAGCCGATATTTGCAAGAGCCGGTACGAGAGCAGATTTGAACAGCTACATTACCTCGAACAGAGGAGAAGAAGCGGCGGCGCTGGCAGAGGGAAGAAAAATCAAAAGACCTTCCGAGAGTAAGCTGGCACCGATTGACTGTAGTATGTTGCCGAGAGATTACGAGATAACGGAGAAAAGCAAGGTACAGATCATCTCTATTAAGGCAGCAGAGGCACAGTATTACAGACAGCTATGGACGCATAATTTTGTTGGTTCATCGGCTACGTTCAATAGAGCTGTCCTGATTGACGGGATGGTATCGGGCGTATTTGGGATTTCAAAGATGCAAGCCACATCACTCTTCATCTGGTACGTTATGAAGGTCCCACACACCACGTATCGGCTTGGTAGACTACTGTATATGCTGGCACAGAACCACTGCTTCACAGAAACCTTGTTGGACGATCTGGAGCGTGAGAAGGTAACAAAAGTTCGGACAGCTATGCTGACGAAGTACCCGGAGAATAAAGAAGTCCGGGGCATTATGAAGCTGGTAAACCGACAGAAGGATAAGAATAACGGTTTCAAACTGACATACGAAGCGGAGTTGACTGATCGGACAGAGCAGGAAACATTGGAAGAATGGTTAAGGAGGGAAAGACAGTGGCAGAAGAGCAGAAAGCAAAATATGAAATAATTTATGATATGGGTACAGAGCTGTACATTGCGAAGGTGCAGTTGGCCGACCTTAAGGAACAGGACATCAACGCCAGGATAATGAAAAACGAGATGCAGGACCAGCTAACAGCGAACATCAAGAACAGAGGGCAGTTGGAGAGTTTGCCGTTAATTGCATTGATGGGAGACAAACTGGAGATTATTTCCGGGCATCACAGAGTAAAGAGTGCAAGAGAAGCAGGCCTGAAAGAGATTATCGTTATCCTGGATAAGAGCGGGCTGACCCGAAGCAAGGCAGCTTCTAAGCAGTTGGCTCACAATGCAATCTCCGGATTTGATGATGAGAGTACGCTGAGAGAAATTGTGAAGCTGATGGATAACGTCGATGATATGATGGAGAGCTATATAGGGAAAGAAATTCTGGAAGAACCGTTGGAGCAGTTTGATAAGCTGAATACTCCGGCGGTTCAGTTTGATTTCAAGACCATTGCGTTTGCGTTTCTTCCGAACCAGATTAGAGACTTGGATGCACTGATGAAGAATCTGAACGGTAGTTGTGCTGAGGTTATCGGTGTTGCTGCCTATGAGCAGTGTGAGAAGTTCGTGGAGACACTGGATAAGTACCAGCAGTTTACGGACATCCGGAACGTAGGGGCGGCAGTCCATTCCATGATTGATGCTGCAAATGAGAAAATGGACGATGCCGGTTTTGACCCAGATATGGATTGGACGTACCTTGCGAAAGTATTTGGCAGTGCTGCCATTCCGGTAGAATCGGCAGAAGTAATCAAAAAAGCTCTGAAAAAAGCAGAGAAGGACGGCACGATTACCAGTAAGAATAAATGGCAGATGATTGAATACTGGGCGGCTGACTACCTGGCAGGGAAGTAGGTGTTGAATGGCGGCAAAGCAGAAGTATGATGAGAGATTTGTAAAAATTGCCAAGGTATTATGCATGAGAGGCGGTACGGATGAGGATTTAGCTGACGCATTCGAGGTATCTCCGAGGACAATCAACCGTTGGAAAAAGGATTACCCGGAGTTTGCAGAGGCTCTGGCCGCCGGAAAAGAATATGCAGATGCAGAAGTCGAACTGAGTCTGTATAAGCGAGCAAAAGGAAGTAAGAAGAAAACGAAAGTAACCCGGAAAATTATTGAGATGGACAAAGACGGTAATACCAAGCCTGCGAAGATAGAGACGGTTGAGACCGAAGAGGACATCATACCGGACGTAGGAGCGTGCTGTTTCTGGTTGAAGAATCGTAGGCCGGACATCTGGAGAGATAAGCAGGAAATTGGTCTTTACGAGATAGAAGACATGGAGGGTATCGAAGCCGACATTTATGGCGGCGAAGAATAAGGGCTTATCCAACCCGTATGTCAAGGTCAACAGGCGCAAGCGTATAGGGTTCAATTTCAGCGACAAGCACAAGCGGTATATCAAAAATTGTGCGAACAGTACCTACAATATCCTGGAAGGTGCTGTTCGTTCCGGTAAGACGGTAGATAATGTTTTCGCATTTGCTCACGAATTAAAAACGACGAAGGATAGAATCCACCTGGCGACTGGTTCGACTATGGCGAATGCTAAGCTGAACATTGGAGATGCTAATGGGTTCGGTCTTGAGTATATATTTCGTGGGCAGTGCAGGTGGACTCAGTACAAAGGGAATGACTGCCTGCTGATAAATGGCCCGGATACGGGGTACAAAGACAAGATTGTAATCTTCGCTGGAGGTGCAGCGTCCGATAGTTACAAGAAAATCCGAGGTAACTCATACGGTATGTGGATTGCAACCGAGATCAACCTGCATCATGACAACACCATCAAAGAGGCATTCAACCGACAACTGGCAGCCAAGAACAGAAAAATCTTCTGGGACTTGAACCCAGACCATCCTAAGGCGGCGATATACGTTGATTACATTGACAAATACGCTGAGAAAGCGGCCAAGGGAGAGCTTCTGGGTGGTTACAATTACGAGCATTTCAATATCTTCGAGAATATCAACATCCCGAAGCAGAGAATAGCTGAGATTGTCAGCCAGTATGACAAGGACAGCATCTGGTACATCCGAGATATTGAAGGTAAGAGAAGTATTGCAGAAGGCTGATATACGTTAAGCTGGCAACTTCCATAGCGGCAGAGGACGATGAGTACATCGTGCCGTTGGAAGAGACGATTGACATGGCGAAACGTGGAGAGTTCATAGAGCTGAATATAGGCGTGGACTTCGGAGGTAACGGCTCCGGCCACGCTTTTGTTGCGTCTGGTATTACCCAGGGATATGAGAAACTGTATGTGCTGTCCTCTGAATGGCACGATGCAGACGGAACAGACCCCGATGATTTGAACCGGATGTTTATGAAATTCGTTGAGAAGATATTGGACCGGTACGGATTCATTACGAATGTGTACTGCGATTCTGCGGAACTGGTGCTGAAACGAGGTTTGCAGAAAGCTATGATTGAGGCGGAACTGGGAAATATCAATGTCACGAATGCTGCCAAGTGCAAGATTACAGACCGTATCTTCACAATGACCACGCTCTCAGCAACTGGGCGTGTGTTCTTTACGCCAGATTGTGAAAGTGTTCTCGAAGCTATCAGCATGGCGGTTTGGAATCCGAAGAAAATGGAACTGGAGCGTCTGGATGATGGAACCAGTGATATTGACTCTCTGGATGCTATGGAGTACAGCTTCGAGAAGAGGATAAAGAAATTCATTAAGAAGACGGGGTGAACTGATTGAGAATTGCAAATATATTGAGAAAGGTGTTGAGAAGATTGGTGCCGAATAACAGTGTGGAAAAAGCCCTGGGCGTTGATATATGCGAATCCGGAGTAATGCAGAATGCCATAGAGCTGTGGCACAACATGTACAAGAATGAACCGCCCTGGAGAGGTGGAAAAGACAATGTGATTCCTCTGAATCTGCCGTCAGCGATCTCGGAGGAATTTGCCAGGCTGATACTAACGGAGTTCAGCATGAAGGTAACTGGCAGTCCGATGGCTGATTTCATCAATGAGCAGTTGAAAGACCAGCTTACGGACTTAAATAAATTTGTTGAGCTGTACTGCGAGGGTGGAGCTATTGCAGTGAAGCCGTTCGTGACGAACATAGACGAAAACGGAAAGCCAACGGCAATCGAGCTGGATTTTGTGAAAGCGGTGGATTTCTTCCCCTGTGCGTTCAATAACAAGGGAGAGATAACGGCGGCGGTGTTCGTGGAAGGAAAGAAGATAGGAGATTACCTGTATACCCGGCTTGAATACCATGAGCTTACAGGAATGACCTATACGATCATCAACAAGGCGTTCAAATCTGAGGAGATTTACCAGTACAACGATGATGGGACCTATGCTGTGAGGGATAGATTCCGGAAAGAAGTGCCACTGGCGGAAGTGGATGAATGGGCGGGCCTGTCAGAAGAGCCGGTAATTATCGGCAACATCGACAAGCCGCTTTTTGCGTACATCAAAGTGCCAAAGGCAAATAATATCGATACGGATTCGCCATTGGGGGTATCGGTGTTCTCCAGAGCCACAGAGATAATAGAACAAGCTGACATCCAGTACGGGCGTGTATTGTGGGAGTACAAAGCCACAGAAGCTGCTATCCTGGGCGATTCTGAGTTGTTCCAGACAGATAAGCATGGAAAGCCGGTTCTTCCGGCAGGACAGGAAAGGATGTTCAAGACATTTGACTTCGACAATGCGGATGGAACTAACAAGGGGCTGCTGAAAGAGTATGCACCGCAGATTCGCCACGAAGCGTTGTTCCAGGGACTGAATAAGCTACTAATGAAAATAGAGTTCCTGGTCGGCCTTGCCTACGGTACTTTGTCTGAACCAACGGACATTGAGAAGACGGCATACGAAATCCGGGTATCAAAGCAGAGGTCATACCATACGGTAACGGCGATGCAGGACGCATGGCATAAGGGATTTGAGAAAATCATATACGCCATGAGGGTTCTGGCATTGCTTTACGATATGGTTCCGGACGGAGAAACGGAGCTGAACTGTAACTGGGGCGATGGAGTTCTGGAAGACACAGAAGCTGAGTATCAGCGTAGATGGTCCATGGTGGTTGCCGGAAAGCTGAAAACAGAAACGTTTCTTGCGTGGTATTTTGGATGCTCGGAGGAAGAGGCAAAGAACATGATGCCGAAGCCGGTAGCCAGATTTCCTACAGAAGAATAGGAGGTGTGAGCAGTGCTGACACCAGAATATTTGAATAGCTTTTCTTCCGGTTATCTGGGAATGTGCGATGTGTTGAATGAGCAGATCATCCGAGATGTGGCACGAAGGATAGCAAAGACCGGAAGAATCACACCGACAGCGAGTGGCAGTTGAAACAGGCGAAGCAGTCCGGAGCGTTGATGGATGATGTAATCCGGGAAGTTGGCGTTCTGACAGGGAAATCTGATACAGAAATATTGCGATTGTTCCAGGATGCAGGCCTGACCGGAATGTTGCAGGATGCAAAGCCATTATTGCAGGCCGGAAAGCTGAAAACATCGGATATTGTTCTTTCTGGAGCGATGCAGAGAACTATGGAGCAGCCGCAGAGAAGTGTAGGGGAGAGATTGGAAACCTTACGCTGACAACGGCGATAGCCACACAGCAGGAGTATATGCAGGCACTGAACGCAGCCTATATGAAGGTTACGTCTGGTACTTTTTCATACCAGGAGGCAATCAGACAGGCTGTCCGGGATGCGGCAGTCAAAGGAACATCGGTCATGTATGACAGTGGGTATATCTCAAAGCTGGATACGGCAATCAGAACTGCTCTGCTAACCGGAGTAAATCAGACGGCCGGAAAACTGACGGAGTTGTATGCTTCGGAGCTTGGAGCTGAGTATTACGAGACAACAGCTCATGCAGGAGCCAGACCCTCACACTCAGTCTGGCAGGGCAAGGTGTTCAAGATTGAAGGCACAGCTCTGGGGTATGAGAACTTCTACGAGGCAACCGGATATGAACAGGAGCCGGTTTGTGTGGTTGGAATTGCAGACATAGCTTCTATCCGTACTGGCCGGGGATTTCAAAACCTGCATACACGAAAGATGATCTGGAGGATTACAGCAGACCTAAGCATTCGTTTGCAGGGAATCTTCTCACGGAGTATGAGTGTATGCAGAAACAGCGTGAATATGAACGGGCAGTCAGAGAATATAAGAGAATCCTGGCTGCCTATGATTCGTATATCCAGACAGTTCAGTCAGAAGCCGATAGAGCGTACTTCCGAGAGGAGTTTCAGAAAGAATCTGTGAAGCTGAAAGAGAAGGAATCGCAGATGAAGGATTTCTGCAAGCAAACCGGACGAAGCGTAGATACCGCCAGAACGCAGGTATCAGCCGTATATGACGGCAACGGTAACTTGGTATCATTTAACCGCTCAGTCAGCGGAAAGGCTGTATGGGCGAATAAAAAATCAAATTAGGAGGAATCACACATGAATTTTAGTGAAGCATTTGCATTGATGAAACGTGGAGAAAAGGTAAAACTGCCGTCATGGGCTGGCTATTGGTACTGGTCAAAGGAAAAACAGACAATCATCATGCACACAAAAGATGGCGTTGATATGGACATCCGTGAGACACAGATTCCGGATTACACATTCGGAAACATCGCAATGGATGAATGGGTTCTTGCGGATGGTAAGAATTGTCCGGAACTTGGAGGAGAGGCTTTATTCTCGTTCTCGGAGGCTATCAAGTACCTGAAAAGGGGAATGAAAGTTGCACGAAAAGGATGGAACGGAAAGAAACAGTACATCCAACTTGCAACCGGAATCTCTTATAAGACAGGTCAGGGCGAAATTGTAAACTGCGAACATGAAGCCGTTGGGAATATGGCGATCGCATTTTGCGGAACATCTGGAGTTCAGATGGGATGGCTTGCATCCCAGGCAGATATGCTGGCAGAAGATTGGATATTTGCAGATTAAGCGTTCTCTAAAGAAAGGAGGTGGAAACAATGAGGTACAGAAAGAAACCTGTCGAGGTTGAGGCGTTCTGCCTGACCGAGGAATCAGAACGGACAGCACCAGAATGGTTCGAGAGAGCTGTTCTGAACGAAACAGTCTGGATCGACCGGAGCTTGCAGGATGGACACGCCAAGATATATGGCTGCACGATCAAAACTCTGGAAGGGAAGATGCACGCCAAGGTTGGCGATTACATCATCCGGGGAGTGAACGGGGAGTTATATCCCTGCAAACCTGACATTTTCAAGAAAACGTATGAGAAGTGTTAGAAGGAGGTGATCCTGCTATCTCCCAACCATGGGTGAAATGGTATTCGCCCCGTATAGGCTGTAACACATTAACCCTTACAATTTACCATTGAAGCACTTAAAACGTGTCCTGGGAACTCTCAGAAGTTCATAGACACCCTTTAAGACCACGAAAACAAATAGCAGTCAGCCGGTCCGTTGGTGGAACGCCTGGCTGTTGTTTTTTGCCCTGTGATATGGCATATAAACTGTCTCCTTCTCTTGCGTGCGGAGATATAAACGCACGATAGCAGTGCCGGAGTGAACCGGAATCTAAACGAAATCAGCGAAACGAAGAAAGGAAGGTAAGTGAAATGGCTTACGAATTTTTGAAGAAACTTTTTGGAACCCCGAAGGACGGCGAAGAGCCTAAGGCTATGACCTATGCGGAACTGGAGGCGGCGATTGATGCTGACAAGAAAATCCAGGTAGTAGATGTGAAAGCCGGAGGCTATGTGTCGAAGGAAAAACTGGATGCCAAGATTATAGAGCTGGACGGAGTAAAGCAGCAGTTGTCAGATGCCAATACAACGATTCAGTCCTACAAGGACATGGATATTGACGGCATCAAGCAGTCTGCAAAGGACTGGGAGACGAAGTACACCCAGGAAACACAGAAGTTGACTGCACAGCTTGCAGCCCAGGAGCGTACCCATGCCATGGATATGTTCATGGGTGGTTATAAGTTCACCAGCAAACCTGCAGAAAACGGCGTGAGAGCAGAGTTTGAAAAGAAGAACTTTACCCTGGAAGACGGAAAGTTCCTGGGAGGCGATGAGTTTATGAAGTCTCTCATGGAGAATGACGACTACAAGGGAGCTTTTGTTTTCGATGATGATGGCGATCCGGAAGACGATTCCCACGAGGAAGAGGAAGGAAAGCCGTTCTTTGCAAGAGGAGTTGGCGGAACTGGCGGAGCCGGAGGCGAAGGAGTCAAAGGCAAAGAAGCACAGTTTAATCCGTTTGGGTTCAACTTAATCAGACAGCCAGACAAAAACTAACAGGAGGAGAATGAAATGGCGAAATTAAATTATGCAACCGAGTATTTACAGACACTGGAGCAGATGTTTCCGTATGTTCTGTATTTTGGAGACTTATTTGCGACACCGAACAATGGAAGATTCCGTTGGGTAAATTCCAGAGTTATCGAGGTGCCGACAATCTCCACAACTGGCCGTACCGATGGAGACAGAGACACCATTGGAACCAGAAAGCGTAACTACAACAACGAGTGGAAACCGTTGACCTTGGAGAATCACAGACAGTGGCAGACACTGGTACATCCGAGAGATATTGCCGAGACTAAGGGCGTTGTGGCAATCGGAAATATCACGAAGGTTTACAACGAGGAGCAGAAGTTCCCGGAGATGAATGCTTACTGCATTTCCAAGCTGTATGCAGACTGGACCACTGACGGAGCGAAGACAGCCCACAGTGAAGTGCTGACAGAGGAGAATGTGCTGACCATCTTTGATGAGATGATGAAGAACATGGATAATAAGAGAGTTCCGAGAGCCGGAAGAATCCTGTATGTGACACCGGATGTCAGAACGCTCATCAACAATGCGAAGCAGATTTACAGAACCGTTGATGTTGGCAGCCGTTCTGATGCAATCAAGAGAGCAATCAACTCTATTGATGATGTGAAGATCCCGGAGAGCGTACCGAGTGACATGATGCGGACGAAGTACGACTTTACCGAGGGTTGGAAAGTGGATTCCACAGCGAAGCAGATCAATATGGCTCTGGTGCATCCGATGGCGGTAATCACACCGATTTCCTACGAGTTCGCTCAGCTCGACCCGCCATCCGCAGGTTCCCAGGGCAAGTATGACTACTTCGAGGAATCTTTTGAGGATGTATTTATCTTGCCTCACAAGATGGACGCTATTGATTTCCATGTGAGTGCATAAGAGAAACTGATTACTGGCTCTGTGCGTGTGCATGGAGCCAATTTTTGAAGGGAGAAACCATATGTATAAAGTTGAGAAAAAGAACAGAGTTCTCAGAATCCCGGATGAGAAATTCGATGAGTACAAGAAGATGGGCTACATTATCCGGGATGAGAATGACAATGTGCTGTTCGAGCCGGAGAACATCAAGGCGACTGCCGAAAAGCTCAAAAAGGAGAACGATGAGCTGAAAGCCAAACTGACGGAGGCTACTCTGTATGCGGAGGATGCCGATAAAAAGATTGCAGACCTCCAGAAAGAGAACGAAGAGCTGAAAGCGGCAATCCAGGCACAGGCTACAATGGGATCAGCTACACCGGTTTCAGAGGATTCCGGAAAGAAAAAGACAACCAAGACTCCAAAGCAGTCAGAGTAGGAGGCGGTTTATGCTGAAAGCAATGAAAGACAAAAGAGTTATCCGCATTCCGACAGATAAAAAGGATTCCTATATTGCCTTGGGGTACTCCATCACTGATATGGAAGGAAATATGATTTATGATTCAGCCGGGAAAAGTCAAAAAACTTCCAAGGGAAAAAGTACAGATCAAGCTTCGGATGTAAAAACGTCTGTGGAAGAGAAGTAGATCCGGCCATGCAAGGAGAAACATATGATTAGAAAAGATATAAAAACTCCTTGTGTAAGCTTTGAATTTTACCAAGAAGTTTATCACGGGAGCATTGCAAATGATAAAAATTTCGATAATGCAGAGCTTGAATCAGAGGCATTTGTAGATATGATTACCTTTGAGCGAATTGGAAGACTGGAAGAAATACCGGATTGTGTAAAGTTTGCCATATGTTCCGTTGCGGATGTAGTAGTGAAATATGTTGAGAGTCAGAAAAACGATGTGGTATCCGAAAGCAACGATGGTTATTCTATAACATATGCCAATGCATCAAATGATGCTGATTGCAACCACGAAATGTATACAAGAGCTAAAAGATGGCTTGCAAATACAGGATTGCTATACCGGGGGTGGTCAAAAGAATATGATGCACAACACTGATATTGTTATTTTCAACAAAACCATAGGAGCTGACAGAAGGGAAGTGTTTCTGCCAACAATTATCCATGATGTATGCTGGTACGGATCACGATCATTAGATGGAAGCGGAGCTGCGAGTGGAAAATATGCAGTAAGAATTCCATATAGGTCAGAAGTTGAAGGAAGAAAGACTTACATTTCGGAAGTGGAATATGCCAGAACGACACTTGAAGAGAAAAAACATCTTTGGACACTCCAGAAAAACTGCTATGTAATGGCATTCAAAAAAAGCATACTCAGAGGAAGAAAAGAACTGGATCCAGTGGAAGTATTAGAAATTGGAAAGGTGATTGATGATTTTTTTGTTGTTACAGAATATGCGGATAATACCATTCGTGGAACCGAAAGAACAAAACACTGGAGAGTAGGTGGAAGCTAATGGGAGTCAAAAAAATTAGCACCCCACGAGGAGCAATTATTAGTGGCGCAAATGGAAAGGCTGAGCTGAAATGGAATACAGATTTTGCGGCAAATCGCAATGCTCAGTTTACCAGGCAACAAATGTTTGTGGATTCAGAAGTATTGAGGCGCTGTAGCCCAAAAGTCCCTTTCAAAACAGGTATGCTGGAAAAGTCCGGCAAATTAGGGACAGACATTGGAAGCGGAGAGGTTGACTACATTGCTCCATATGCAAGAAAGCAGTATTACGATACTGCCGAGACAAGGGCATACGATCCGAACCGTGGAGCTCATTGGTTTGAAAGAATGAAAGTTGCTGAGAAGGGAGAAATCCTGGAAGGAGCAAAGAAAATAGGAGGCTGAGATGGCAGATTCTATTATCGGGGCGATTACTGAATTTATCGGTAGTTGCCCTTTGCTAGAAGATGGCGTTTTAAGAGTAGATGCATGGGAGATGAAGCTATAGAGTATACGGTAGAGACAGGGATTTTTAATCCAGTTTTAAAACGGTACGTGAATGGTGATGAATACAGACAGTACCAGTTCAACTTTGGTAGCCGTGAATATTACTCTATGGACAGAATCCAAAATATCCAGAACAGTTCGTTTTATGAAAAATTCGCTGACTGGATTGAGGAACAAAACCGTGCTGAGAATGTTCCGGAACTTCCGGAGCATTGCTATGCGGAGAAAATTGAAGTGCTTTCCAACGGATATATGTTTGATGGGGCCATGAGAAATGCACGATACCAGATACAGTTAAGACTTTTATACCAGAAGGAGGTAGCATAATGGCAAAAACAGCTGTATTGCGACACACAATCGCAGATTATCTAAATGTTGGTACTGAAGAAGCACCAGAATGGGTGCTGATGGGTACAGGATTCACAACCCTTGATGAAAGTCCGGGGGCGCAGACAGAATCTGTAAAATATGTGAATGAGGCATCTTCGTCCAGCTGTGTGACTGGGTACGAGACAAGCTTTCCGTTTGAGGCGGAACATATCGTAGAAGAAAAGGCAGTAGACGCAATCTACATGGTTGGAAGAAATCATTACACCGGTTCAGATGCAGAATTTGAATATTGCCGAGTGGAATTATGGAATAAAGCATCCGGAGGTAGTGCAAGTGCTACGGCATATGAAGCACGAAAGTTCAGAGTGTCTTGCGAAGTATCCGATTATTCCGGAGATAATAAACAGACGATTTCTGGCAATCTGAATGCTGTAGGTGATCCAGTATTAGGAACATTTGATATTAGTAGTAAGAAATTCACAGAGGCTGCTGCATAGGTAGTCTCTGATGTACGTTTAGAAGTGAGCAATAACAGGAGGTAAGGAAGATGAGCGTAAGCAAAGTAAATGTTAACGGAGTAGAGCTGGAAATAAATCTGTTGGATGCTGATGTGATTGAAAGATTTGAGCAGTTGAACAAGGACATTTCAAAGAAAATACAGGATCCGAAAGCTTATGAAGGGAAGACGACAGCTGAAGGTATGAAATTTCAATGCAGATGCGTAGAAGAATATTTTGATTCGCTGTTTGGAATTGGAACAAGCAACAGAGTATTTCCAAAGAATAATGATCTGGGCGTGCGAATGGATGCGTTTGCGCAGGTTACGGCATTGAGCGGCACAATCAAGACGCAGATTAACAACATTGCTGATAAGTACAATCCACAGAGAGCACAGAATCGTGCAGAGAGACGCGCGGCTAAAAAGAAGAAAAACAAAAATAATTTCCATGCCGCTAACAACTAATGAATATGATCGTGGACTTGCTTCCTGAGACTGTGGAGATAGATGGGGAAGAATACCGAATCAATACGGATTTTCGCATTTCTATTATGTTTGAATTGCTTATGCAAGATGACGAACTGGAAGACTCAGAGAAGACGATGCAGGCATTGAGGTTATATTACCCAATTATCCCGAAAAACAAATCCCAAGCTGTTGAGAAGATCATTTGGTTCTATAGATGCGGCAAGGAATCGAACCAAAACGAAGTAGATACAGGAGGAAGCAAGCAGAAGCAGATTTATTCCTTCGACTACGATGACGGCTATATCTATGAAGCATTCCTGCAAGAATACGGCATCGACCTACAAGATATTGAGGATTTCCATTGGTGGAAGTTCCGGTCGTTGTTTAAAGGACTGTCTAATGACACGGAGTTTGTAAAGATAATGGGATACAGGAGTATGAATATTACTTCAAAAATGTCTAAAGAGCAGAAACAGTTTTACAAGAAGATGCAGTCAATCCATGCATTGCCTGTATCACATAAAGAGAAAGAAGCAGACAAGCTCCTGGCAGAAGCTCTTGTGAATGGTGAAGATATTACGGGATTGCTTTAAGGAGGTGGCTGCTGGATTTTGAATGTGGATAGAAAGAAATATACCAGGTACAATGTCCTGCCTGTGGTTATAGAATGCCACTCTTTTTTACAGAGGAGGCAGAATGTAAGGGAGTGCAAGTAGCCTGTAAGGGGCGAAAGTGCTCCCATATTTTTGAAGTTAAAATAAAAAACGGACAACAGATTAAGTAGAGCCATCATGAGCCGATAATCCATTGTTTGCCCTTGAAGAGAGGTGAAAAACATTGGGCTATGATGGCACACTTAAATTTGATACCAGTATAGACTCATCGGGGTTTCAAAGTGGTATCAATAAAATCAGTTCTTGCGCTTCAACTGCGTTAAAAGCCACCAGTGCAATCATTGGAGGCGCTGCATCAGCTGTTGTTGGAATCGGAACAGCAGCTATAAAAACAGGAGCTGATTTCGAGGCTGCTATGTCCAACGTAGCGGCTATTTCCGGAGCTACAGGGATGATTTAAAAAGCCTAACTGACAAGGCGAAGGAGATGGGAGCCAAGACGAAGTTCTCGGCCACCGAATCGGCAGAAGCGTTCTCCTACATGGCAATGGCCGGCTGGAAAACAACTGATATGCTCGAAGGTATCGAGGGTATCATGAACCTGGCGGCGGCTTCTGGAGAAGACCTGGCAACGACCAGCGATATCGTTACCGATGCATTGACGGCATTTGGCTTATCAGCCAAAGACTCTACGCATTTTGCGGATGTCTTGGCACAAGCCTCATCAAATGCCAACACTAATGTAGGTCTGATGGGCGAAACATTCAAATATGTTGCCCCTGTAGCTGGAGCGCTCGGTTTCTCAGCCGAAGACTGCGCTACGGCTATTGGTCTGATGGCCAATTCCGGAATTAAGGCAAGCCAGGCAGGTACTTCGCTTAGAAGTATCATCACCAGAATGGCCAAGCCTACAAAAGATGTGCAGGGAGCTATGGATGCTCTCGGAGTGTCACTGACGAACAGTGATGGCTCCATGAAATCTCTGAATGAGATTATGGTCGACCTGCGAAAAGGTTTTGCAGGATTAACAGCAGACCAGAAAGCACAGATGGCTGCTACTTTGGGTGGCCAGGAAGCTATGTCTGGTTTACTTGCGATAGTTAATGCGTCCGATGAGGATTTTGCATCATTAACAGATTCTATCGCAAATTGCGATGGCGCCGCTCAGAAAATGGCGGACACCATGAACGACAATTTGTCCGGACAGATTACTATTCTGAAATCCGGATTAGAAGGTCTGGCTATTTCTTTATACGAGGAAATGGCTACTCCGCTAAAGAATGTTGTAAAAGTAGCCCAGGAGATGGTCCAGGGACTACAGGAAGCTTTCAATGACGGAGGACTTGATGCGCTCGTTGATAAAACTGGCGATGTCATGGCCGAAAACGTTACGAGAGTAGCGCAAGCTGCACCGGAGCTTATCGGAACAGCGGAAGACCTGGTCGGCGCATTTATACAAACTCTTTTGGAACAGAAAGAAGAGTTTGCGTCAGCCGGAGCCTTTATGGTGTCGGAACTGGCGAAAGCGATAATGAACGTTGCTGGAGATATGTGGTCTGCCGGCATTTATATTTTTACAGAGTTCTTAAAAGCTCTGACAGATCATTCCGAAGAGCTGGGAAGCTCGTTCGGTGAGATGCTTTCCAAAATAGGGGAGGCGGTACAAGAAAATCTTCCGCTCATTATCCAGGCCGGGAAAGACTTTATAGCCGGATTTTGCCGAGGACTGAGCGAGGAATTCCCTGGCGTTTCAGCTTTACTGGATGGGTTCTTCGATGGTCTGCTTAGCACAGTTGGAGCTGTGGCACAAAGTGTCGTAGATCTGCTGTCAAAAATTTTCGGAGTCATTGATGCGCAGGATCCTGCCGTTATGGAGGCTATTGGAAAAGCGATAGGTACTATAGCCGGAGCGTTAATAAGCTTAAATGCAGCAAAAAATGTTGCTGGCTCATTAAATACACTGTTCTCAGTTTTAGGGTCTGTAAAAGGCGGAATTACCGGCATTACGGGCGTAGTTGGGAAAGCTGTTGAAGGATTTTCCTTATGGAGAGGCGAAGCCGGAACCTTAATGGAGGTTCTGGAGCTGGAGTTCCCGAAAGTGGCTAGCATAATATCTTCCATCGGAGGAGCAGTACAGAAAGCAATAGGGTTCGTTACTCAATTTGGAACTTCTATTGCAGGAATCGGATCAATTATTGGTGGCGCTATTTTGGCGGTCACAAGCTTCGTGGATATGTTCCAGAATGGATTCAGTGTCATAAAAGAAATCCTTATGGGCGTTGGCGTTGCATTGGCGGCGGTTGGCGCTGTTATTCTCGGTGCGCCTGCGGCTGTAGCAGCTGTAGTTGCCGGGATTGTTTTTGCTGTAGCAAATCTGGCTATAGCGGTTAAGCAACATTGGGATGAAATCCTTGCATTCGTACAAGAAATACCTTCCAAAATAGGAGAGGTAGTTGATGCTGTTGTAGATTGGTTCCAGGCATTACCTGGACGAATTTCAGCATTCTTGGAAGAGATAATTGCAGGAGTCCAGACGTGGGCTTCTAATTTGTTATCACAGGCATCCAGTGCTGCGGAAAATGCTGTAAATGCTGTTGAGAATTTCTTCTCGAATTTGCCTTATAAAATAGGCTATATCCTGGGATTTGTAATCGGGAAGCTCGTGAGCTTTGGCGTAGATGCTATCAATTGGGTAACGAAAAATGTGCCGATTATTATTAACAATATCGTTACGTTCTTCTCTCAGTTACCTGGAAAGGTTTGGACGTGGCTGGTTAATACCTACAATAAGCTGGTAACATGGGGCGGCAACATGCTCCAGAAAGCATCTGAAGCCGCAAGGAACGTTGTTGAGAATGTATCCACATTCTTCTCTGAATTACCAGGGAAAGTGGCTAGATGGCTCCAGAATACGCTCACAAACTTAATTACCTGGGGATCAAATATGCTGAGCAATGGACGGCAGGCAGCAAGTAATACAATAAATGCCATCGTTACGTTCTTCGCTCAGTTGCCTGGAAAAATTGCAACATGGCTGACGAATGCTGTAAGTAAAGTTGTTTCCTGGGGAAGTCAGTTGGCTGCACAAGGTAGATCGGCAGCTTCACAGCTTGTAAATGCCGTAACAAGCGGAGTGGCTGGATTGCCAGGAAAGATGGCAGAGGTTGGACGAAATATCGTACGAGGAGTATGGAACGGTATAAGCAATGCGGCCGGATGGTTCAAGAGCCAGGTTAGAAGCTTCTTCTCCGGAATTGTTGATGGAGCTAAGAGCGCGCTTGGAATTCATTCTCCATCTAAAGTATTTGCCAAGGAAGTAGGTAAGTGGATTCCACCTGGAGTTGGAGAAGGAATTAAAGGTGAAATGCCAGAGCTGGAAGATGAGACCAACAAAGAGATGAAAGCTTTGGCACAAAAGATGCAGGCAGCTGTGAATATTGAAACCGGAAAAATAACTCTGGACAAAAACACAAGCCAGACATACAAGGTTGACCAGGAAAATGGACAGTCGTTTGATGGCAAGGATACCAATGTTGTTATCGAAGGCGAAACACATGTACATGTCGATCTGGATGGAAAAGAAATTGCCGAAGTGACAACCCCGTACATTGATGAGAATCTCGGAAAGAGATACGACTTGGAAGAAAGAGGTGTGTAACATGTCTACAGGAATCAAATTTGGAGAGTACCATTCCTACGAAGAGTGGGGATTGAAGCTCTCTAAGATCACAATTGGCTTACCTGACCCTAAGACAGTGCTGATTGATATTCCAGGAGGGGATGGAGTTCTTGATTTGAGCGAGTCCCTTACAGGAAGAATGCAGTACGGGACAAGAAAACTGGAGTTCGAGTTTGATGCCAGAAATTGCAATTATTCTGATTGGTCAGATTTGACGAGCAATATTGCTGGAAAGATTCATGGAAAAAGAATGCGTATTTCGTTGGATACGGATCCGTGTTATTACTATGATGGCACCGTGGAAATGTCTACAGCAAAATCAAATGAAACGACAGCAAGTGTAGTGATATCCGCTACTTGCCAACCGTACAAAATGGAATTGACCGGTAGTTTGGAAGATTGGATATGGGATACATTCAGCTTTGAAACCGGCGTTATTAGAGAATACGCAAATATGGTAGTTGATGGAAAATTGGAGTTTATCCTGTATGGTAATCAAAAAGAAGTTGTGCCAACATTCTATGTTTATGCAACTGATGGATTAAAGGTTGAGTTCGAGAATACGACATATGATCTGAAAGATGGCGAGAATAAGGTACTAGATATTATTATAAAAGGCGGTGAAAATAAACTGGTTTTTACTGGAAACGGAAAGGTATCTGTTGATTACAAAGGAGGGATGCTCTGATGTATACGGTTTATGCGGACGGGGAGGTAATATACTCCCCGTTACTTTCTGCCAATGATGGATATTCTTTATTGGCGGCAAAAGTAACGAGTGAACTTAATAAAGCTGGATCATTTCAGTTTACAATGCCACCGAATAATGTGGCTTACGGAAATATCAATAAGTTATCTACGATTGTGTCAGTTGTATCGTCCGATAATCCTGCGTATGTTTTGAAGGATGTTGATAAAACAAGTAAAGGCCAAGCAACGTCCATTCCGACAACGGTTATATATGAAGGAGCAACTGTAGATCCGGGCACTGGAATGATTACACTCTTAAATCCATTGAATAGAGAAGGATCGCTGAGTTCAGAGATATGTTCAAATTTTAAACAGTATCCGTATTTTTATGGAGATTTAAAAGATGGTACCGAAGATTCTAAAATTTACAGATTTTCGGCTGCAAGCTACACAGTATCTACCGGAACCATAACGTTTCGGATGTATTCCTACACCTACTATAGCCAGACGTTTACGAAAATAGCCCAATCAAAAGAGCTGTTCCACGGAAGACTGTTGAATACGGAAAAGGATTTTTATAAGCGGCAGAAAGCAGTGTGTGAAGGAGAACTTGCTTATTTGGTGGATTCGATTTTACGCCCGTATGATTACCAAGGAGATATCCCAGAATTATTTAAGCAGTATATAGCAAGCCATAATGAGCAGGTGGAAGAAACTAAACAATTTGAAGTTGGAGAGATTACCGTAACTGATCCGAATAATTATGTGCATTACAGTTCAACCGTGTATCCGAATGTTCTGAATGAGATAAAGGAAAAACTCGTGAATACACATGGCGGATATATCCGGACCAGGGTTTCTGGTGACAAGAGATATGTGGATTACGTGAAAAAGCCGGGGATTACAAATTCACAGATTATAGAATTCGGTAGCAATCTGCTCGACATTACGGAATATATTACTGCTGAAAATGTGTTTACGGTTTTGGTTCCTCTTGGCGAAAGGCTAAAAGATGAAGATGGAAATGAAACAGGCCGGCTGACCATAGCAGAAGTAAATGATGGAAAAGATTACATTGAAAGCGAAACAGGAATTAAGTTGTTCGGTAGGATTACAAAGATTCATGAGTGGGATGATGTAACAATTGCTGACAACTTACTTACGAAGGGAAAAGCGTATCTGAATGACGGAATAACAATGTCGGTATCACTAAAAGTGAAAGCAGTAGATTTGCACTTGGTAGACGTAAATACAGAATTGATTTCAATTGGCGATGAAGTAAGAGTTGTATCTAAACCGCATGACATAGATACGTTTTTTTTATGTACCAAAATTGAACTTGATTTATTGACGCCGGACAATTCAGTGTATGAGTTCGGTGTTGCTTTTAAAACGTTGACAGGAAAGCTTAATAAGTAGGAGGCGATAAGATGGCTGATATAACGGAATTACTAAGAAATATAAGAACAAAAATCTATGGGAAAGATGTTCGGCAAGCCATTCATGATGCGATTCAGCAGTGCTATTTGGATGGAAAAGTCGGTGCTATTGATATGGTTGCAAGAAACCAGATCAGCAACCTCGTAGCGAGAATAACAATACATCCGGGAATAGTGAATTGACTGATATTCGAGTTGGAGCAGATGGAACGAAATATCCTTCCGCTGGTGAAGCTGTGCGGACACAGATTAAGAACATCAGTTCAAGCCAAGAAGAGATTCAAACGCAATTCCCGATTCTTGCAGCTCATATGACATCAGCAAGAAAACGGATGACAGAGACTAAGGCAGATATGCGGTTTTTCTCGTATGGCTCAATCAACAGTTCGGGTGCGATTGTTGATTCACAAAAAAGAAATTGTCTCGGTATTATATGACAGGCATAAAAACGAAAGCATCACTCCTCCAGATGGATATGAAATAAGAATAACCACATACAATGCAAACAGCGGTTCTTTGAATAGTCTTGGGAGTTGGACGTCTAATACTACACGATATAGTGCAGATAATGATTCCTTGAAAGATAGAGTATCCATCAGAAGAAAAGACGGTGGGGATATTTCTCTTACAGATTTGGAGGATGCTGTTTATACCTCCATTGCCGATCTGAAGATATTCTATAACATTACCGTTGCATTAGACAGCTTGAAGAAAGAACTGGAGGCAAAAATCACATCTGTAAGCAACAAAGTGGCTGCTGTACAAAGCGATTTAGATGCAGCACCGAACGATATCGTAAATCTACATGTTTGGGAAAAATTCAGTTCCAATCTGACTCCAAATCTGGCCGCAGAAAAAGCACTGTGTCTTGGGACTTGGCCAGCGGGTATTGCAGGAATGAAACCCGATTTTACAATCAGTTACAGTGATGAAATAGGAAAAGCCGGAGGCGAAATTGTTCTAGCAGATCCGGTAAGTTCTTTTCGTGTAACGAATTCTAGTGACTACAAAAAGTTGAATTTCCTAAGAGGAAAATATGTGAAAAAAGCTTCAGCGAGTGATGGGATTTTTAAAGTTGCTACTAATGCAACATTTACCGTAACAACGGAAAAGAACATAATTGAAATGTATGTTATGAATTGTAGCAGTGCACAACATGTAGATTCCGTTGGATACACAGCAAGCTATGGACATGTAACGTCTGCAGACAGAAATGAATATCCGTCTGTTGGTTTGCAAGATGGTTTCCGCTATGAATACAAGGGAACGATCGGACAGGCACTGTCCAAAATTGAAACAATAGGTAGTAATTAAAGAGGAGGAAAGCAACATGAAAAACAGAAGTAAATTATTAGCAGTAGTTTGTGCAACAGTATTATCCATGTCTTGTGTGACACCTGTTTTTGCGTGCACACCGAAATTGAATCCACCATCTGTGAAGATTCCAGATATCAATTTCGAGCCAGACGATGCCTTGAAAGAAGCCATCAACAACGCCGCAAAAAACTGGATTGAGAAATGTATTCTTGAAAAACCAACAGTAAATTATGCTACTTATTTCAAAAGTACATCAAGATATTGGTCTTATGGGATTTTGAATGTAAAGTGGGATCCGATTGAGGATGCAACAAGCTATGAAGTCTGCATCACCAAAGAAGACGGGGTAGAAAAAGTCTTTACGACAACTTATAATTCGCTTTTTGTGTCGGATAGATTCGACGATTTTGTGGCAAACGGGATGGATGGAGCAACCGTTAAAGTGAAAGCATATGGAGATGGGGATAAGTTTAGCTTGTGGTCAGATGAAGTGACCGTATCCAGATTTGATTTCTGATGTGGGAGGAACAGTGATGGAAAATATCAATATTGCTAGTTTCTCCGAAGCGAATACTGCAACAGTAAAAGGAATTTGGCAGTATGATTTCGGCCAGATTTTAAGAATTGAAGGACTTGGACTTCCGGATGCCGTGGAAGTCCATTTTTCATTGCAGAAAACCGGAGGAGAAGCGAAACGAAGAATCGGCGTTACAAAAGACGGAGTAACAGATGTTCGCATTCCAGATTTTATCCTGGAAGAAGAATCTTCTGTCAAGTATGAAGCATATGCATTTATCTATGTGTCCGATCGTATCCACGGGAACACTACGAAGAAAATTATCATGGAAATTGAAGCCAGACCTAAACCAGAGGCTTTCAATAAGCCGTGCGAAGCTGAGATTTTCCAGGATACCATTGAAGCAGTTAGAGAATCTATGGCAGGAGCAGAAGCGGCTGCTGAACTTGCAGAAGCTTGGGCACATGGACATGAGAGTCATCCAGAAAATGCCGAGGACAATGCAAAGCACTATTCTGATCTTGCCTCTGCATCCAAAGAGGCTACTGAGAATCTAAAAAGTGAAGTTGAAAATATGAAATCCTCAGTTGATCAGAGTGAGTCAACGGTTGCTGAGAATCTGAAAGCTACGGAAGCTGCAAAGAAAGCGGCTCAGGAATCTGCGACAAATGCAAGCGCATCTGAAAAGAATGCTAAGGCATCTGAGACGGCATCGGCAACGTCAGCTAAGAATGCCAATGCATCCGAGGCGAACGCTAAGAAGTCAGCGGACGGTGCAGCTACATCAAAAGCAGCTGTGGATCAGACGGTCCAGGAATTCAGCCAGACAGCTACTAATGCTCTGAACAGTGTAAATAATGCTGGAAAGACTTGGAAAGAGGATGTAGAGAAAGCTGGAACAGACCAGAAGAATGCTGTGACTAAGGCCGGAACAGATGCTCTGAGCGCTATATCTGCTACAAAAACAGAGTCGGTCAATGCGGTAGAGAATGCCGGTACTGCACAGACCGACAAGGTAAATAAGGCTGGAACAACTCAGACAGATGCTGTTAATGCGGCAGGAAAGAAACAGGTTGGGGATATTGATTCGGCTGGATCGACAAAAGTCAATGAAGTAAATTCGGCTGGAACTGCAGCCGTAAAAGCTGTAGAGGACACAGGAAAGGAACAGACAGCCAATGCTACTAAAGCTGGAACAGATGCAGTAAATAGTATCAATAAAGCTGGAAGTGCTCAGATTACAGCTATCCAGGAAGAAGGAGAAAAACAGAAGAAGTCGATTGAAAATTATGCAAATGAAGTTGTGGATTTCCGAGAACAGGTGCTTGCTAATACAGCTGCTTTAGAGGGTTCTCTTTTGTTTGCAATCCGGATGATGGCGGTCTTGACATTGTATATACAGTAAGCGAATAGGAGGTAAAACTTAAATGAGTAATGAAAACGTAACAAATTTTCCACGAGAGTCCACGATCAGAGAACTCGTGGATTTACAGCGTGCAGATTTAGCAGGCAAAGCAGACGCAGCCTATAAAGAGAAAGTAGCCGCTGCAACAACAAAAGCAGAGGTAGACGATCTGTTTGTTGAGTGGTGGAAGTATCAGTACGACCAGGATGTATACAGCAAAGCAGATATGCTTGAAAGATGGTTCGGCCGTGTCCTGGAAGATTCCAGAGTGCACGGAGTTACTACACCGAGATACGCAAAGAGTACATCCATGATTGGAGAGCTGACAGATGATTCTGCTGGACTGGTGTGTACGCCATCCACAGAAGCTACTGCTGGCTCTGATCCATTTGCACATCTTCCGCAGTTTTGGTGTTTGGAAGTTGCTGCCGAGAAAAAAGCAGACGGCTCACATGAAATTTTCTATGTCGAGCATATTGACGATACGAAAGATGTCAGATCAGGAGAGCATCTGTGCTGGGTTCTTCAGAAGAACACGTGGAAAAGAGAATGGCAGGACAGCGAATATAAATACCTCAAGACCAGATGCCATCCAGCATCCGGATACAAGCGCTGGCCAGAAGGTACAGACAGAACCGGAAAAGTGCATGAGTATATTGCACATCCGAAATATTATGCAGGATACGGATCTGACGGACGTATTACATGCGGTACTGGATTGAAGCCAATTAATAGAACCTCCCACCAGACAGGTGTAAGCAAATGGAGAGCTAGAGGAGCACAGTATTCCGGAGCTTCCGGATCACTTGTAAAGTTCCTGGATGCTATGGTACGTCTGAAATATGGGCGTAAAGGCAATTCGGGAAAGATTGAAGGGTGTACGTCTTACAACTACCAGTATACGGTTGCGGTGAGTGAGACTGGCGTAGAGCGAGTGATTCTGACGAAAGAACAGGCTGCTAACCTTTTTGTGGGATCTGCGGTCATGCTGGGAGTTCAGAGTGGATCTGACCGAAACACAGCAAGTAACTATTCTATCTTCGATGGAAAGCTGATTACAGCTATTGAAACAGTGACTATTGAAGAAAAAGAATACTCTGCCGTTTATGTGGATAGCGGAGGAAAGACTTTTGACACCACAGCAGGAAGCACCTACCTTCCACAAGCCCGTATTATTCTGGATGGAATGATACGGTTCTCGGCCGAGATGGAAGTCGATACAGTCCAACATCCGGAAAAGAGCCAGGTATGATTCAGGGCATTGAGTTCATGAATGGATCTTATCTGATTGTATCCGACGAACTTTGGCAGTGGAATCAGAAATCAGATGGAGATTACCTGTTTGATTGTTATAAATGTTATGACCAGAGTAAGGTTGGTTCAGCAATCAATGCAAACTATGAAAAAGTAGACGTACCGTCTGTATTGGTTCCGAAAGACACGGCTGCCTGGACGTGGAAATATATCGCGGACAATGCTATCAATGATGACGTTCTCTGGCCGGAGGCTATCACTGCAAGTGGAAGCGGTACTGGAGTGGGAGCTGGCTTCTCTTGCGGCCCTGCGGCGTCTGGTGTTCGTGCGGCTTGGTGCTTCGGTAGCTTGTTCGGCGGCGGCAATGCTGGCGTTCCTTGCCGTCACTCGTACTATTGGGTTAGTGACGCTCACTGGAGCGGCTCTCTCGGAGCACCTGGTCTTGAGGGTTAAAAACGGGGTGAATGCGAAGCAGAGGGCAGTAAGCCCCTTTATTGTCTTATTTGCAAATAAAATAATTTTAGGGTTATACGGTGTCTGGGAGCTGGCTTCAATTGCGAACCTGCGGCGTCTGGTGTTCGTGCGGCTTGGTGCTTCGGTAACTTGAACGACGGCGGCAATGCTGGCGTTCCTTGCCGTAACTCGAACAATTGGGTTAGTAACGCTAACTGGAACGGCTCTCTCGGAGCAACTGGTACAATTTTGAAAAGAGTATTAAGAAATCATTGCATCGTATAATCCTCGCTTATGCGCGAAAATAACTTGAAACCAACGAGGCTAGTACCTACGGGGAAAGCCACGGAAGTAACCAGATGAATATTAAGGAGGTTTGATGAAAACCTATTGCAAACCGGCAACCGTGAATGTTGAGGACTGGAAATTCAATGAGGCTGCCGTAATAGAATGTTTCCGGAATAAGCGTGGCAGAAATGATTTCCAACGTCTGCTCTGTAAGACCGGAAAGATCACAAAGCGTCAGATTGCAGAAGATCGGCTGAATCAGGATTTTAAGAGAACCCTGGAGGCTGAAAGCGAAGTTGCAAAGATGCTGACACAACGCATCATTGAGCGAGATCTGCAATTAAAACCCATCCGCCAATTTCAAAGAATTGACGGACTGACGCAGAAACTCCGTGATATCTGCCAGGAATCTCCAGAACAGCAGGTGTTTGAATATATCGGAGTATATGCGTTGAAACCTCTTTTCAGAGCGAAGATTTTACCGATTCAGTACGGAAGCATCCCGAACAAGGGAGGCGTAGCCGGAAAGCGGAAAATCGAAAGGCTACTCAGGAAGAAATTTCATGGTAAGGTAGTTGCTTTGAAAGGAGATGTTACAAAAGCCTATCCCTCAGTGACGATCCCAGTTGTCATGGAGATGCTGAGAAGAGACATAGGCAAGAATAAAGTGCTGCTATGGTTCCTGGGTGCTCTTATGAGCAACTATCCTGGGAACCATCTTTGCATAGGTGGATATCTTCCGGCATGGCTATTCAATTACGTGATGTCTTATGTATTGAGATATATCTATGAGCAAGCTCAGATACGCAGAGGAAAGCGGAATAGGCTTGTATATGCGATTGTATGCTATGCAGATGATTTCACGATCTATGGCGATGTTTCAAAGCTGAAAAAGGCAATGAAGAAAGCTACGATCTGGGCTCATGATAAGTTCGGATTGAAAATCAAGGATATCTGGCAATTCTACCAGGTGGCTTCTTTCGATGAAGAACGAGAGAACCTGGAAGAACGAAGGAAAGGCAGTAAGAAAAGGACGCCCGGAGTTGATATGATGGGCTATGTAGTCCGGAGGAGATACACGATCATCCGTGGGAGGGTATTCCGGAGAATCCGGAGGCAAGTGCTCAGAGCCTGGGAGGATTTCAAGACGAAAGGATTTATCCCATGGTGGAGAGCCTGTCGGATTGCGGCATACAAAGGCTGGATAAAGCATAGCAACAGTTTGAAATTCCGGATGGAGTATTGTTTTGATAAGCTATTCAAAATGTGTTCATACAGTGCAAGTAAGCACGGAAAGGAAGTAGAAAATGAGAAGAGAATCTTACTTATCGCAGCCGCTAAAGGTTGAAGTGTACGCGGTAGAATCCGGAACGGATGTTATCCTTCGAAAGAATATCGAAGAAGTAGAAAAGACAGAGGCTTATGGCGGCGATAAAGAAACTTCATACAAGGTATGGGAGTGCGATGAAGTTCAGCTCCGGTATCCGGGAAATGTAACAGCAGAAGAAATTGAAAAAGATTTCGACTACTGGTTTGAAAAAGCTGAGACATTCACGGAATCTGTACAGCCAGAAGGATTGAGCCTGGAAGATGCAAAAAAACTGAAATACAAGGAAATTGCAGCTGCATGTGAACAGACTATCTATGCAGGAGTAGATGTGGCGGTGTCAACCGGAACAGAACATTTTAGTCTGACTGAGAAAGACCAGATCAATCTGTTCGGTAAGAAAATGCAGCTTTTAGCTGGTGAGGAAAAACTGGAATACCATGAGGATGGACAGCCTTGTAAGTATTTTTCGGCTGCTGATATGCAGAAGATTGTTGATACAGCAATGTTCTATGTATCGTATAATACGACATACTGCAATGCCCTTAACATGTGGATTAAGTCCATCAGCAAAGCATCTGAATTAGAGCAGATTCAGTGGGGCACAAAAATTCCGGAAGAGTTCCAGAATGAAGTGCTGAAAGATTATGTTAAGGCCATGGCATCCGGAGGTATTGCATAGTGAAAAAAATCATAAAGTACCTGACACTCTTCCTGATCGGAGGAGTTTTTTATTATTCCCTGGAAGTGATCTTCCGGGGGTATTCATTTCCGGCAATGGCAGTGTGCGGAGGCTTGTGTTTCATCATTTGTGGAGTGATTAACGAGAGGTCACGATGTATGCCGCTGGTTCTCCAGCAGTTGATAGCTGCATCCGGGATTACAGTGATTGAATTTATCTTCGGATTGATCTTGAATGTATGGCTGGGACTGAATATGTGGGATTACAGCAACATGCCGGGGAATGTTCTTGGTCAGATATGTCCTCAGTTCATGATCCTTTGGTTTTTTCTTTCAGCAGTAGGGATAATCCTGGATGATGTGGTTCGATGGCGGTTCTTCGGAGAAGAGAAGCCACATTATCATCTTTTCAAGAAAGGACATCATAGGAAATGACAAAGTTGCAAATCATATCCCGGTTGTGGTCGCATGTCACAGACCTCCGGATGTTGATTCGTGAGCAAAGCAAGAAGACTCTGGAAGAGATAGAGTCTGAGCTAGATGTCACAGAATATTATTGCCGCCCGTATGCGGACGTCGATGATATAGAAGCATATCTGGAAGGAGGTGAGGACATGGAAGACGTGATTTCAAGAGCTGAGCACGAAGAGTTTAGAAAGAGCATCGAAGCAGAGAACCATAGGCAGAACAGACGTATTGAACTGCTGGAAGAAAACACAAAGCAGATCAACGCTCTAACGATTTCAGTTGAAAAGCTGGCACAGAGTATTGAGCTTATGGTTGGGGAACAGAAACAACAGGGGAAACGTCTGGAAACCCTGGAGAACAGGGACGGGGAAATGTGGCGAAAAGTGACAGGTTATGTGGTGACTGCCATTATTGGTATCGTGCTTGGCTGGGTTGCCACACAGGTCGGAATGTAGTAGCATAGCCGCCAATATTTGCCTTTAAAGCGTTTAGGCAATAATTTCCTCGGTCAAATAATTATAAACGCTGCATGGAACTATCAAGAGATTACAAAGCATAACAGGAGGATTGATTCTATGGAATTATTAAACTATTTAAGCCAGGTGCCGATTCCGGTTCTTATCCTGGTAATCGCAGTGCTGGTCGTTGTAACGGCAGTGGTCGCATATCAGTATGCGAAAGCAAAAGGACTGGAGGGCATCCGCAAAGAGGTGTATGAACTGTTCCTTCACGCTGAACATATCTACAAAGAGTCCGGCCAGGGAGAACAGAAACTGAAATGGGTAGTACAGCAGGCGAGAGGATTGCTGCCTAAGTGGTTGCAGACGCTCTTGTCAGAAGACGCATTGATGAAGATTATTGACTGGTGGTTCAAAGAAGTCAAAGACCTTTTGGATGACGGAAAGGTGAACGGCTCTCAGAACTAATCAGAGAAGGGAGAGAGGAGCTATGGGCTTAAAAATCCTATTGGTGTACCTTTTGGGGATTTTACTGTGCCAGCCAGTCTACATCTGGTGTATCCGGACACTGTGCCGGATGGAAGATGAAGACGAAGAGCTGCACTGTCAGGACAATGGCATGTACTATGAGCCAAACAAGCCGAATTACTCGCTTGTGATAGTGTTGCTGCTGATGGCAGGAATCTTCTGGCCGTTGGTAATTTTGTTTGCGGTGTTCGTTCCGTTGACGTTTTTACTGATGGATAAGATGGGGCAGTTACATCCGAAAGAGGATGATGAGATGGACCCAGAAGAGGACACATACTTATGACCGGGTGGGGAGAAATCCCTGCCCTTTTTGTGAATGAAGGAGAATTTACAAATGGCAATAGAACGGAATGCATACACAGATATTTTGTTTGATGCTTTGATTGCTGCCGGATGCACCATATACGGTGCGTGTGCAGCGATGGGGAATGTTTACGCAGAGTCTGGGGCGAACCCCCGGAATCTGGAGAATCTTTGCGAAAAGAGACTTGGGTACAAGTACAACGATGATACATACACAGAGGCAGTAGACAGTGGAAAAATCACACGAGCGTTGTTCCTGCATCCGTTGGGAGATTACAGACAGTATGGCTATGGTTTCTGCCAGTGGACGTCTGCCAGAAGAAAAGCAGGACTGTATGACCTGGTAAAAGCCAGAGGTGTGTCTATCGGGAATGCGAAGGTTCAGACAGAGTATATGCTGAGCGAATTGGAAAAGAGTTACAAGAGCGTTCTGCAGGTGCTGAAAACAGCAACCTCAGTCCAGGAGGCATCGGATGTGTTCTTGGTAAAATTCGAGGCTCCGGCAGATACCGGTTCGACAGTGAAAAAAGCAAGGGCTTCTTACGGGGAGCAGTATTTAAAACTTTATCAGAAAAAGGAGGAAACAAAAGTGAGTAAGATTGAAAATGCAGTAGCAAGAGCCGAAGCGATTGCGTTGGATGATACCCACGGTTATGACCAGATTGACCGTTGGGGCAACCCAAACTATGATTGTTCCGGGCTGGTTATCGATTGCCTGGAAAACGCCGGAATCCCAGCAAAACAGAAGGGTGCAACGTACACTGGTAATATGCCGGAAGTTCTGCCGAATATTGGATTCAAGAATGTGATCGCATCCGTGAATCTGTCAACTGGAAGCGGAATGAAGCGAGGAGATGTTCTCCTTGGCAACGGTCATACAGCCTTCTATTGCGGAAATGGGAAGCTGGTGCATGCAAGTATCAATGAAAAAGGAACCACGACAGGAGGAAAGTCTGGAGATCAGACAGGTAGAGAGATCTGCATCCGGAGTTATTACAATAAGCCGTGGAAGTATGTTTACCGATATACCGGAGAAGTCAGCAATGCTGGCACAGTGAGCGTAAGGAACTATCTTCAGAAAGGAGATTTCGGAGATGCAGTAAAAGAGATGCAGAAGATGTTGATTGGCTGCGGATATTCTTGTGGCAAGTCAGGAGTGGACGGTTCCTTTGGTGGAGATACTGAAAAAGCTCTGCTTACATTCCAGGAATTCTATGCGTTAGAAGTGGATGCAAAATATGGACCGGCAAGTAAAGCTAAACTGACCTCTGTATACAATGGAAAGCAGAGCGCAACAGCACCAGTGGTTGCGAAGAGCCCTCAGTATACAGTCGGAAAAGCATACACACTGCAGGTAGAATTGAAAGTGCGTACTGGTCCTGGAACAAATTATGCTGCCAAGAAGCATTCACAGCTTACGGCTGACGGACAGAAGCACGATAAAGACAATGACGGTTGCCTTGATGCTGGTACAGTTATCACCTGCAAAGAGGTGAATGTAGTCGGTAACGATGTATGGATAAAAGCACCGTCTGGATGGATGGCTGCCTACTATCAAGGACAGGTATTCATCAAGTAAGAAAGCCTTTAATGGCAAGGTAACTAAATGCACCTCTTTTGGTCGAGGAAAATATGTCACATTCGCCCCGGTGTTCTGCCGGGGCTTCTTTTTTATTGCGGAGCAAGTCCGTAGAATAAATCAATATACAAAATTCACAAAAAATCCCCTTCAAATTTGACGAAATGTGCCTGAGCAACGATAGACGTTTTTAGATACTAACTTATGCCTAAGAGCTAAAAGCCGGTATAGAAGCGTGTACGATGTTATAGCCATATATGCTGAAAATGCGGTTCTGCAAAGTTCAATCTGAGTTCCGAAGTTATCCACAGGAAGAATGTTGATAATGTGAATAAGTCGAAAAATCGAAGTAAAAAAACATTTCCTATATATAAAACTTTGTAAGATTTCTTACATGATTTCTACACCATAATTAGAGATAGAGTAAGA
>ENA-OQCE01000016-OQCE01000016.1-human-gut-metagenome-genome-assembly--contig:-NODE-16-length-64153-cov-3.481008_pt1 | contig 64153 bp, 71 predicted proteins | sample MGYA00242495_ERZ504572 | MGnify/ENA primary metagenome ERZ504572 (study PRJEB26092, sample SAMD00036228) | human gut metagenome | host: Homo sapiens | study: EMG produced TPA metagenomics assembly of... | reverse complement strand
TTTACTTGCGTTTTTCTTTTATATTGACGGTGTGTATACCGTTATTGATATGGCGACAGCGTACGGACAGGCTCTTGGATTGGACAGCACGGGACTTTTGCTCGCCCTTCTTGTGACACAGATCGTTGCGTTTCCGTCTGTACTTATTTTCGGAAGGATCGTAAAGAAAGTTTCTCCGGAGAAGATCATTACTGTCTGTATCATGGCATATTTTGGAATTGCAGTGTATGCATATTGGCTGGATACTCAGTTTGATTTCTGGATGCTCGCAGTTCTTGTGGGAATGTTCCAGGGAACGATACAGGCGCTTTCAAGATCATATTTTGCGAAGATCATACCGGCGGAGAAGTCGGGAGAATATTTCGGCATTTATGACATTTGCGGCAAAGGCGCATCGGTTATCGGAACGGCGCTCGTATCTTTTATCAGTCAGATGACGGGGAGCATCAATATTGCTGTCAGCGCACTTTCCGTGATGTTTTTAGTTGGGCTTGTATTATTTAGATATTCGGCAAAATTAAATAGCGTGCGATGAAAATCGAATGAGGAAAACATATGGGATGAAAGAGGTGACAGGATGGAGGAATTTGTCAAATTAAAGGATATCACGAAAGTTTATCATATGGGAGAAGTGGAGATCCGGGCAGCAGACAATATTAATTTCTCTATCAAAAAAGGAGAGTTTGTTGTAATTGTCGGACCAAGCGGCGCGGGAAAAACGACGGTGCTTAATATTTTAGGCGGCATGGATACCGCGACAGGCGGAACGCTGACAGTGGACGGAAAAGATATTACGGCGTATGATTCCCGACAGTTGACCGGATACCGCAGGATGATATCGGATTCGTATTTCAGTTTTACAATCTGATCCCGAATCTGACCGCGCTTGAAAATGTAGAGCTTGCGCTTCAGATATGTAAAGATCCTCTTGATGCAAAAAAGGTATTGGAAGATGTAGGGCTTGGCGACAGATTGGATAATTTTCCGGCGCAGCTTTCCGGAGGCGAGCAGCAGCGTGTTTCGATTGCCCGCGCTCTTGCGAAGAACCCGAAGCTGCTCCTTTGCGACGAGCCGACAGGAGCGCTTGATTATAATACGGGAAAGGCAATTTTGAAGCTTTTACAAAACATGTGCCGGGAACGGGGGATGACAGTGATCGTGATTACCCATAATCAGGCTCTTGCACCTATGGCAGACAGATTGATTCATATTAAGAACGGGCAGGTGTCTCATATGGAAACAAATGAAAACCCGATGTCGATCGATGAGATCGAGTGGTAGTTCGGATAAAAATAAGAAATGGAAATGGCAGGCGGTGTGAATGAAAAAACGTGCGCTGAGAAAAGATTTTTATATGGAGATCAGACGCAGCCTCGGGCGTTTCCTTTCCATCTTTTTCATCGTTGCGATCGGATGTGCCTTCTTTTCGGGAATACGTGCCTCGGAGCCGGATATGCGTTATTCGGGAGACGCGTATTTTGATAATAAGAATATGATGGATCTTAGGATCATCAGTACGATGGGATTGACGGAAGATGACGTAAAGGCGGCTTCAAAAGCAGAAGGATCGGGCATGTGGAAGGCCGGTATTCTGTGGACGCTCTTTTGGCAGACGGTGATAATCAAATCGTTGTTCATGTCATGTCTATGCTTCCGACGATGAATGAGATACAGCTTGAGGACGGCAGGCTTCCGAATAAGGAAAATGAATGTGTCGTTGATGTGGATTACATGGAAAAAAGCAAACTGAAGATCGGAGATACGATCACGTTTTCAAGCGGTACGGATGCCGAGGTTACAGATTCTTTGAAAACGGATACGTTTCGGATCACAGGTACAGTGAGCAGTCCGGAGTATATTGCTTTTCAGCGGGGCAGTACGACAATCGGAAACGGAAGTGTGCGGGCGTTTGTATATGTACAGGAAGAAAGCTTTGCAATGGACGTCTATACAGAGATTTGTATTCAGGCGGCAGGAGCAAAAGAATTGACGGCATTTACTTCGGAATATGAAGATACGGTCGCGAAAGCAAAAGAAAATATTGAGAAGATCAAGGAGCAGAGACAAAAAGCCCGGTATACGGAAATTGTCGATGAGGCGAACGGGAAAATTGCGGAGGCGGAAGCGAAGTACAGATGCACAGACGAAGCTGGAAAACGGGAAAGCGGAAGCGGCGGCAAAGCTGGCGGATGCAAGGCAGAAACTGGAAAACGCGCAGGCACAGATCGATAGTGGGAAAGTGCAGTTGGAGAACTCCAAAGCGGAGGTTGCCGCAACAGAGCAGACCTTGGCACAGAAGCAGACAGAAGTTCAGAACGGAACAGCGGCGCTTGATCGGGGAATTGTGCAGTTGAATCAGCAGATTGAACAATTAAATGCGGTGAAAGCGCAGTATGAGGCTTTGAAAGAAAGCGGAATGACAGACGAAGAAACGCTTGCGGCGTTGGAGCAGATGAGCATGCAGATCCAGATCGGAGACGCAGCTGTGGTCGAGGCACAGGCGCAGATCGATCAGACGAGAGCTCAGCTTCAATATGCGCAAGGGCAGATTGATAACGGGTATGCACAGCTTGAGGCGGCAAGGCAGCAGATCGCAGGCGCGGAAGCCGGGATCATATCCGGCGAGCAGGAGATTGCTTCCGGATGGGAAGAGTATTATGCAGGTGAAGCAGAGGCAAACGCCGAGATCGCCGAAGGCGAGCAAAAGATAGCGGAAGCGCAGGCAGAGCTGGCTGATGCGAAAGCGGAAGTTGCAGAACTGGAAAAGCCGAAATGGTACATTTATGACCGAAATGACCTTCCGGATTATTCGGGATACGGTGATAATGCGGACCGAATGAAAGCGATCGGCGAAGTGTTCCCGGTGATATTTTTCCTAGTGGCGGCACTGATCAGTCTTACGACGATGACCCGTATGGTAGAAGAGCAGAGGACTCAGATCGGAACATTAAAAGCGCTTGGATACGCGAGACATTCGATAGCAGGGAAATATTTGGGATATGCGTTTCTGGCGACCCTTCTTGGAAGCGCGGCCGGTATTTTTACCGGGGAGAAGATATTTCCGTATATTATCATCAATGCATACGGGATAATGTATAAACACATGAATGAACTGCTCATACCGTATAATGTGATGTACGGGATAGGAGCGGCGGGAACGGCGCTGTTTTGTACATTGGCGGCGACGATACTGGCATGTTATAAGGAACTGCGCGAACAGGCGGCCCAACTGATGCGTCCGCCGACGCCGAAGCAGGGTCAGAGAGTCGTTTTTGAGAAGATTACATTTTTGTGGAAGCGGCTGAATTTTTCCTGGAAAGCAAGCGTGCGTATCTTGTCAGATATAAGAAACGGTTTTTTATGACGATTTTCGGCATCGGAGGATGTATGGGACTGATGATCGTAGGGTTCGGTTTGAAAGATTCGATCTTTGCGGTTGTCGATATTCAGTACGGCGAGATTCAGCGATATGACGGAACGGTCATTATGGCGGAAGGCGCTTCGGAAAAAGAAAAAGGTGAAGTCGCGCAGATGCTTGGAAAAGAAACAGAAGTAGACGATGCGATGGAAGGCATACTGACTCAGATTACAATCGGAAACGGAAGTAAATGGCACGATGTCTATCTGGATGTGCCGAAAGATAAAAAGCAATTCCCGGAGTTTGTGACTTTGAAAGAAAGGACGACGGATAGAAGATATTCTCTGGATGAAAAAGAAGTTGTTTTGACAGAAAAAATCGCGAAGGAACTGGAAGTACAGGCAGGAGACATGATTACGATCCGTGATGAAGAGAAAGGAGATCTCAAGGTCAAGATCAAAGCTGTCTGCGAAAATTATATGGGACATTACCTGTACATGACGGCAGATGCGTATGAGGCTGTTTATAACGAAAAACCGGAGTACAATGCCGTTTTCTATAAGACGGTTTCAGGAACGACAAAAGAAGCGCAAAGTGTCGGCGAAGATATTCTTCAGCTTCCGGGAGCGTTGAGTGTGAGCTATACGACTGATTTGAAACAACAGGTAGACGATATGTTGGGAGCGCTTGACATTGTGATCGTTGTTCTGACAATATCGGCAGGAATGCTGGCATTTGTCGTTTTGTATAATCTGAACAACATTAATATTACAGAGCGAAAGAGAGAACTGGCAACGCTGAAAGTTTTAGGATTTTATCCGAATGAAGTTTCGGCGTATGTATATCGGGAAAATATCGTACTTACGGTTTTAGGCGCTCTTTTCGGCGTCGCTCTCGGAAAGATACTTCATCGCTTTATCATTGTCACTGTCGAGATAGATACGGTTATGTTTGGCAGAAATATCGATATGAGCAGTTTTGTATACAGTTTTCTTTTGACGGTTGCGTTCTCTATGATCGTAAACGGAGCGATGTATTTTAAACTTAAAAAGATCAATATGGTCGAATCACTGAAAAGTGTGGAATAAAAACCTAAAAAGCATTTTGTCAAGGCTGTGCGTTGAAGCGATTCCGGATCGTCCTCACCGCGCAGCTTTATATTATCGGCAATGAGCGGTCTGTTAAGGCAGCGTTAAGAAAGTGTTAAGAAAATGTAGGGAAAGGGTAAAATGGAATTGACATACCGGTTGGCGGATGTTAATTTAAAAAAGCGCGTCGAAGCAGACGTGTGTATAAAGAAAAACAGAATATAGAAAAAATAAGACGATTTACAAAAGGAGAAAAATGGAATGGGAATAACAGACGTACTTGCTTTGCTCGGCGGTCTTGCATTGTTTTTATACGGAATGCAGATGATGAGCACGGGATTGGAAGCAGCAGCCGGCAACCGGATGAAGTCGATCCTTGAAAAACTGACATCGAACCGTGTAAAAGGTGTGCTTTTCGGAGCAGCCATCACAGCGGTCATTCAGTCGTCTTCTGCAACGACGGTCATGGTAGTAGGGTTTGTAAATTCAGGATTGATGACATTAAAACAGGCGGTATGGTGATCATGGGAGCCAATATCGGAACGACGATTACAGGTCAGCTCATTGCTCTTGATATCGGAGCGATCGCTCCGCTTTTTGCGATCGCAGGCGTAGGAGCGATCATGTTTATCAAAAGTGAAAAGGTACATCATATCAGCAGTATTTTTGCCGGACTTGGTATTCTTTTTATGGGAATGGATATGATGGGGGCGGCAATGTCGCCTTTGAAAGAGTCGGAAGCGTTTATCAGTCTGATGACGAAGTTCGACAATCCGCTTCTCGGTATTTTGGTAGGCGCGCTTTTTACGGCAGTGATCCAGTCATCTTCTGCATCGGTCGGTATTTTGCAGGCGCTTGCGTCTACCGGTATGATCCCGCTCTCAAGCGCGGTGTTCGTTTTGTTCGGACAAACATCGGAACATGTATCACGGCAGTTTTGGCATCGATCGGAATGAAGGTAAATGCAAAGCGTACGACGGTTATCCATCTGTTATTTAATATAATCGGCACGGTATTATTTACGGTGATCTGTCTTGTGACGCCGTATGTGACATGGATCGAAGCGATGACGCCCGGAGATCCGGTGGCGCAGATCGCAAATGCCCATACAGTCTTTAATATCGTGACGACACTGCTGCTTCTTCCGTTTGGAACACATATGGCGAATATAGCGGTTCGCATTCTTCCGGACAGCAAAAAGGCAGACGATGAAGACCTTCGCCTGAAATATATCCGTCCGTTTGAATCTTCCTATGCGATCGGACACAGCGCGGTGGCAGTGTCACAGGTTCGTGATGAAGTTAACAGAATGAGAGATATGGTGGCGAAAAATATAAGCGACTCGTTTGACTCGCTTGTTCAATATGATGAGAAACTTCGCAAAAAAGTGTCTGAGAGAGAAGAATATATTGATTTCCTCAATAAAGGCATATCCGAATATATCGTTTCACTTATGGCAAGCGAGATGAATATGTCAGATTCGAGAAAGATCAACGGATATTATGCGATTATAAGCAATCTGGAACGGATCGGAGATCATGCTGTCAATCTTGCGGAATATGGCGACGATATGAGAAAATGGGAGATTGATTTTTCGGATACGGTTAAAGAAGAACTCAATGAGATGAAAGCGCAGTGTATTGCGGCGCTTGATAATCTGAAAGAAGTAACTTCCGAAAATGTAGAACGGATACTAAGTCAGGCAGTTATCATAGAGCAGAAAACGGACGATATGCGGGATAAGTATTTTAAAAAGCAGATGCAGCGTCTGAAAAAAGGAAAATGTAAGCCGCAAAGCGGTATCGTCTTTTCTGAAATACTGACAGATTTTGAAAGAATGGGCGATCACGCATTGAATATCGCACAGCAGTACAGAGAAATGGAATAGAATAGAAGAGAAGACATCTCACAGGAAGTGGGGTGTCTTTTTTATATGTGAAAATCATCTGTTATAAAAATGTCTCATATTTTCAACCGATTTTCTTGATTCCGGCAAAAACAGATTATATAATCGGTTGTAAAAGTGATACAAATATTGACGAAAAAGACAGGTGATGCAAAGTGAAGCGAAAAAGAGATCAGAGAAGATGCAGGGGTACGGCAGGAAAAATTCCGGCGTTGATTTTTTGCGCGGCGGCAGTTTTGTGTATTGTGATATGGGTGATGCGTCACGCGCAGATGCAGGAGGGGAACGAACCGGATGTTGTGGCGAGCCGATGTGAAAATAATGTGTATGATCTGACCGTTGCGGCGAATTGTGATGCAATCAAAGATACAGAAGCATTTGCGGAAAAAGTTGTTCAAAAATACGAAGAAAACTCATTTCGCACAACGAAGTTTTCGGTAGATTTAGGAGAAGATATTGATTTGGTTCGCTTTCATGTTTATTTAAGAAGGGAAGAGATAGGGGAAAAAGAAGAATTGTTTCAGATTCGCTATCAAGACGGAGATATAATACTGGACGGAATCAACGGAAAGAGGTAAAATCATATTATGAATTTAAACAGGACGTTTCCGCAGAGCAAATAGCCGGACAGGATCTGTAAGAACACGGCGCGTCTGATATGCGGGAATAGTGAGGAGGTTAGTATGGGAAGTATATGGCATGATATCAGTGAGGAAAGGATTTTTCCGACAGATTTTATCTCGGTGATCGAGATTTCAAAAGGAAGCAAGAAAAAATACGAATTAGATAAAGAAACAGGGTATATCATCCTTGACCGAATCTTGTATACGTCAACGCATTATCCGATGAATTACGGATTTATCCCGAGAACCCTCGGAGACGACGGCGATCCGCTCGATGTGCTCGTGATGTGTTCAGAGCCGCTTGAGCCTTGACTCTTGTAAGATGTTATCCGATCGGCGTTATGAAGATGACAGACGGAGGAGCGGGAGATGAGAAGATCATAGCGATTCCGTGGGCAGATCCTACATATGAGGCGTATACGGATATTTCCGAGCTTCCAAAACATATTTTTGAAGAGATCAAACATTTCTTTACCGTATACAAAGATCTGGAAGGTAAGAGAACGGCGGTGGACGAGTTTGAAGGCGCGCTTGGCGCAGTAAAGATCATCGAAGAATGCATCGACCGCTATAAAGAGAAATACGGTTCGGGCGAGTCTGATAAAACAACAGAATAATAAGAATAATAAGAAGAATAAAAAGATAGAGTAAGGCAGAACAATAAACGTAGTATCAAAGCACAGAGGCGTACGAAATGTAGGCCGGCTGAAAGGAGCTGAAGGCGATTATGGATAAACTCAGTGATAATTTGAAAAAGATCTTTCTGGCAGGGATCGGAGCAGTTGCCGTTACTGCCGAAAAGTCAAAAGATCTTCTTGATGAAATGGTAGAAAAGGGAGAACTGACAGTAGAGCAGGGAAAAGTGCTGAATGAAGAGTTAAAGCACAATGTGAAAAAGACAGTAAAAGAGAAGGTGAATGCGCTGAAACCGGCATCGGCAGAGGAACTTTCGGATCTTCTTGATAAGATGACGCCGGAGCAGATTGCCGCTTTGAAAGAGCAGATCCTGAAAAAAGAAGAAGCGAGCGAAAACTGCGCCGGATGAAGCATAATTATGAGCAGTATAGAACCGATGGAATATAATTCAAGGCTGAAGGAAATTGTGGCTGTGCTCCGCAAACATAGTATTACAAAGGGAGTGACGCCTTTAAAGCTTCGGGAAATCATAGAAGATCTCGGACCGACATTTATTAAACTCGGTCAGATCATGGCGATGCATTCTGATATTTTACCGAAGCGTTATTGCGATGAGCTGATGCAGCTTTGTTCAGATGTAAAACCGATGCCGTTTGAGGAAGTTTTATCGGTCATAGAAGAATCTTACGGGCGGTCGTGGAGAAGAGTTTTCTCCCATATAGATGAATCTTGTCAGGGGGCGGCGTCGATCGCGCAGGTGCATCGCGCCACGTTAAAAAGCGGAGAAGAAGTTGTCGTAAAAGTCCAGCGCAGGGGAATTTATGAAAAGATGGCAAGGGATATCGAGCTTCTTCGCAAAGCGATCAAATTAATGCCGCCTGTCAGTTTGAAAAATATGGCTGATTTTGATCTCGTTTTAGACGAATTGTGGACTGTGACAAGAGACGAGATGAACTTTCTTACAGAAGCATCTAATATGGAAGAATTCGCAAGGAGAAACAAAGACGTTCATTTTGTCGGAACACCGAAATTATATCAGCAGTATACGACTGTCCATGTACTTGTTATGGAATACATCGATGGATGTGCGGTAGACGATAAGGAGCGGCTGAAGGAAGAGGGATATGACCTTAAGGAGATCGGCAGCAAACTTGTCGATAACTACATTAAACAGGTGATGGACGACGGATTTTTTCATGCAGATCCTCATTCGGGAAATGTAAAGATACGAGACGGCAAGATCGTATGGATCGATATGGGAATGATGGGGCGGCTTACGGAGCGTGACAGAGAGATGCTTGGCAAGGCAATCGAAGGGATCGCTTTAAACGATATCGGTTTGATCCGGCAGGCAGTGCTCGGTCTGGGAGAATTTAAAGAGCGTCCGGATCAGAGAAAATTATACGAAGGTATCGAAGGACTGATGTTGAAGTACGGTCATGAAGATATGGGCAAGATCAATGTCGGGGAAGTTACGGTTGATCTGATGGATGTGATGAAAGTCAATAAGATCAGAATGCCTCACGGGCTGACGCTTTTGGCGAGAGGCCTGACCCATATGGAAGGAGTTCTGGCAGCGATCGCGCCTGATATTAATATGGCGGAAATTGCCGCCGCCCGTATTTCGGGAGATTTTTCCGTAATTTTGACTGGAAAAAAGAATTGAAAAGCAGCGGAAAAAGCGCAGTGAAATCGATGCGAAAGGCGTTGGATATCCCGTCGATGGTGTCTGATATGATGGCGGGATATTTAAAAGGACAGGCAAAGGTGAATCTTGATCTGCGGGCATCGGATGATCTTGCCTTTCTGCTGCGCAGACTTGTAAGAAACATTGTTATGGGTTTGTGGGTCATGGCGCTTCTGATCAGTTCAAGTATTATCTGTACGACAGATATGAGTCCGAAAATACTCGGCATTCCGGCGCTTGGGGCGATCGGATATATTCTTGCGTTTTTGATCGTACTATACGTATTTATCAAACATATTTTTTCGAGAAAATAAAATCAGGTACAAAGTAATGGAAAAAAACAGAAACGAAAACAACAGAAAAAATCCTCTGAATAAAAGTTTTGGGTATGCTTTTGAAGGAATCCGGACCGGAATCCGTAAAGAAAGAAATATGAAGATCCACTGTCTGGCAGTGATTGCGGTAACCGTTGCCGGAACTTTTCTTCATATTAAACCTGTCGAGTGGTGCATCTGTTTGCTGTTGTTTGGTCTGATCCTGTCGCTGGAGCTTGTGAATACGGCGTTGGAAGCGTGGTAGATCTTGTGACTAAGGAGAAAAAACCATTGGCGAAGATCGCGAAAGATACAGCGGCAGGGGCGGTTCTTGTATCGGCGATCGCCGCAGCGATCATCGGATGCATTATTTTTGTTCCATATTTGTTAGAATTGATAAAATCAAAGAGATAGTGTATTATTATTGACAGACACTCAAAATGCATCAGGACAGACAAAGGTGAGAGAAGACAGGAAAGGAAAAGCTGAAAATGAGCGAGAAAGAAACAAAAGTGACAAAACAGGAGACATTGGCGGCTCTGCGCAATCCGGGTGAATTATATGTTATTATGTCGGCAGCGACAAAGATGCCGTTTGTAAAATGTGACGAGGAGACATTTGACGATGAGATCTTCCTTTATTATCAGATGGAAGATGCAAAAGACAAGGCGCGTAAGCTTCTTGATGAAAAATATGTAAGCGCTGTGGCAAAGCTTGCGAAAGAGCAGCTGCTTCCTTTTTTCACAAGTCTTTATATAATGGGAGTAAACGCACTGGCGGTCAACAGCGGAACAGATATGGAAATTACAGTTCAGCTTTCAGATCTGGTAACGAGAAATATACCGAAGGAACTTCCGGAAGGAAAGCAGATCGTGGAAAACCCGGCGCTCCATCTGACGGCGGCTTATTTTATGCAGGAACTTAGAAAACAGGAGCAGCCGCAGATGACGGAAGAATTAAAAGAACTTCAGGAAGAACTTTTGGCTCATTACGGAAAGGGAACGTTTTTGATTCCTGTTGAAGAGAACGGTCAGATTCCGATACTGAAGCAAAAAGACGGTTCGCTGTATCAGCCTGTTTTTACGGATGTGCTGGAATTTCAGAAGTTCACGAAAGGAAGACCGGTCAGATCGGCAGTTGTTCCGGGGGAAAAGATCGCAGAATTGCTGATGGAAGATGTAAAAGGCGTTGTGCTGAATCCTCTCGGAGTGAATGTGCAGCTTCAGGTGGCACGAAGAAAGAGAGAGTAAATGGAAGAATTAGTAGTGTATTTGAGAAAAGAATATTTCAGGGCAGTCGATCTTACAGATAAGAGCGGACATATATTGGAGTTTAAATATATGCCGAAAACGGTCGACGTGTACGAGAAAGGATTGTCCGTATTTCATATGGAATACGTGATGGAAAACAGGACGAAAGTAAGAGTCATTGAATTTTACCTGACAGATTTCGGACTGCGTGGGAAAGGCTATGGAACGGCATGTATGAATGAGATCGTGACAGAGCTTGGCAAAAAAGGGATTACTTTAATCTATGCTCCGACAGGTTATGATCTTGCTCCGCTTGGTTATACAGGTCCGGCGCAGTACAAGGAACTGATGGCGGGATTTTATGAGAAAACAGGATTTACGACAAGCGGAGACGGAGATCTGATGATGAAGATCCTTGACTGAAAAAAGACGAATAAAGGGAGCGGCGGCATGTATAAAATACTGATTATTGAAGACGATTTGACAATGGCGCAGGCAATCCAAAAAGAGATGAAGATGTGGGGAAACGACGCGCAGTACGTTCAGGATTTTAAAAACGTACTTGAAACTTTTGCGGAATTTGACCCGCATCTTGTTCTTATGGACATTACTCTGCCATTTTACAACGGGTACCACTGGTGCAGCGAGATTAGGAAAATATCGAACGTACCGGTAATTTTTATTTCTTCGGCGGCTGATAATATGAACATTATCATGGCTGTGAATATGGGAGGAGATGATTTTGTTCCGAAGCCGTTCGATCTCAGTGTGCTGACGGCGAAGGTCCAGGCGGTACTTCGCAGAACATACGACCTGTCCGGAAAAGTACCGGTTCTTGAGCATCAGGGAGCAATACTGAACTTGAATGACGCGTCGCTTACTTATAATGGGGAGAAGATCGATCTTACGAAAAATGAATTTCGTATTCTTCAGACACTGATGGAAAATAAAGGCCGTCTCGTAAGCAGAGATACTTTGATGACCCGGCTGTGGGAGACGGATAATTATATTGAAGAAAATACGTTGACGGTCAATATCGCCAGACTGCGCAGAAAACTGGACAAAGCGGGACTTACGGATTTTATTTCCACAAAAGTCGGAGAAGGTTATATTATCAGACAGGAACGGCAGGTGAGCGAATGAAACGATTTTTAGGCTATCTGTATGACTGCCGTTATATGTGGATTTGGTTTATTTTGAGCGGGGGCGCTTTCGTACTCTGTTTTGCGTTGTACGAAGTGGAGCTTAAAGCGGCGGTATATCCCCGTGCTTTTAAGCGCGGTGTTTGGGATTCTGTTTTTCGTTTTAGGGTATCTGAGACGGGAGAAAAAGTACAAACGTCTTTTTCAGATCAGTGAGACCGGCGGTATCGTATCGGAAAGTCTGCCAAAACCGGACTGTATGACGGAAAGAGAATATCAGAAGATATTGCTTAGATCCGAAGAAGAGTACAGAAAGCAGAGGGAAGAATGGCAGGCAGCCAGAAAAGATATGAATGATTATTATGCGACATGGGTACATCAGATCAAAGCTCCGATCGCAGTGATGCGGGTTTTGCTTCAACAGGAAGATACTCCGATCAACAGAGAGCTTACAGGAGAATTGTTCCGGGTAGAACAGTATGTGGAAATGGCGCTTTGTTACGTGCGTTTAGGAGAAGGTGCGTCCGATCTTGTGATCAAAGAATATCCTCTGGATGATATGATCCGAAAAGCGATCCGAAAGTATGCGGGACAGTTGATCAGAAGGAAACTTAGGGTCATATACGAAGGAACGGATATCTGCGTTCTCACAGATGAAAAATGGCTTGTGTTTATTATTGAGCAGCTTTTGTCGAACGCAGTAAAATATACGGTAAGCGGAAATGTGACGATCACGGTAGACAGAGAGAAAAAGCAGCTTAGTATCAGCGATACGGGAATCGGTATTTCACCTGAAGATCTTCCCCGTATTTTTGAAAAAAGGTTATACCGGATATAACGGAAGGCTGGATAAAAAATCTACAGGAATAGGACTTTACCTTTGCCGGACGGCGGCGGATAAGCTGGGACATAAGCTGACGGCGCAGTCAACTGTAGGAAAGGGAAGCAGCTTTACGATCGATCTGTCGTCCTATCCGTTAGAAGTTGAATAAAGGCTGCATGGAAATGCCTTACAAATTTGTCACATAGGCGGGCCGAATGTCACCAAATTCGATGTTGGCATTCCGGCTCTTTTGTTATACTTTCACTATCAAGTAAAAAAGAGGAGGATGTATGAAATGGCAGTTTTAGATGTCAAAAATTTGAAGAAAATATACAGACCGCGTTTCGGCGGCAATCAGGTGCAGGCATTATCCTGTGTAAACTTTTCTGTGGAAGAAGGAGAATATGTGGCGATCATGGGAGAGAGCGGCTCAGGTAAGACGACGCTTCTTAATATTATGGCGGCTTTGGATAAACCGACGGAAGGAACAGTCCTTCTTGACGGCAAACCGTTGTCTTCTATAAAAGACAAAGATATCGCACAGTTTCGGCGCGACAATCTTGGATTTGTTTTTCAGGAATTTAACTTGTTGGATACGTTTAATGTGAAGGACAATATCTTGCTCCCTCTTGTGTTGAAAGGTGAAAATTATAAGCATATGGATTCAAAGCTGCAGCCGATTGCAAAGGAACTTGGTATTTCGGCGCTTCTTGAAAAATATCCGTATGAAATTTCCGGAGGTCAGAAACAAAGAGCCGCTGTTGCAAGGGCGCTGATCACAGAACCGCGGCTGATCCTGGCAGATGAGCCGACAGGAGCGCTTGATTCTCGTTCAACAGACGAACTGCTCGGATTGTTTGCGCGGATCAACGCAGGAGGTCAGACGATCCTTATGGTAACTCATTCAGTGAAAGCGGCGAGCAAAGCCGGACGCGTTTTGTTTATCCGTGACGGAGAAGTGTTCCATCAGGTATACAGAGGTCAGATGACGGACGAACAACTTTATCAGAAGATTTCGGATACGCTGACGATGCTTGCGACAGGTGGTGACAGACGATGAAAAAAGGATTTTATATCAGGCTGGCAGGGGAAGGCATTTCAAAAAACAGAAAATTGTATTTTCCGTATATTTTGACATGTATCTGTATGATCATGATGTACTATATCGTTTCTTTTCTGTCGATAAGTAAAGAACTGGCGTCTATCCGGGGCGGGGAAATGCTTCAGGGACTGCTCTCTATGGGAGTGTTTGTAGTTGCGGTATTCGCATTGATCTTTCTGTATTATACGAACTCGTTTCTTATAAGGAAAAGGAAGAAAGAACTTGGATTATATAATATTCTCGGGATGGGCAAACGTAATCTGGTAAGAATTCTTTTGTGGGAAAATATACTGACTGCGTGATTTCTCTGGTTATCGGAATCGTGTTCGGAATTCTGTTCTCAAAACTTGCGGAACTTCTGGCAATTAAGCTTCTTGACGGGGCGACCGGATTCGGAGTTCATATAGAAATGAAGCCGATCCTTATGACAGTCGGTCTGTTTCTTGCGATCTTTCTGCTTATTATGATCCGCATGCTTGTGTCGGTATATAACTTCGTCCGATTGAGATGCTCAGAAGTGAGAATGTCGCGAAAAACCGCCGAAGGCAAACTGGCTCTTTGCATTTGCGGGAGCGGTGATCCTTGCCGGAGCATATTATCTGGCTGTGAAGATCATCGATCCGACAACTGCGATGCTTGTATTCTTTCTCGCGGTTGTTATGGTGATCATTGCCACATACCTTCTGTTTATTGCAGGTTCGGTCGCTCTTTGCAAGCTGCTGCAAAAGAGCAAAAAGTATTATTATAAGACGAGACACTTTGTATCTTTGTCACAGATGGTTTACCGAATGAAGAGAAACGGAGCGGGTCTGGCGTCGATCTGTATTTTATCTACGATGGTGCTTGTGACGATCTCGTCTACGATGTGTATTTATGCAGATACGGAATCGTCGATCAGAAACCGTTATCCACATGACATCACGATCGAGTGGAGCGGGAAAACATCCCTTCCGCAAAATGAGGACGGAACAGATACAGAATTAAAAGACAGCGTAGTGCAGCGTTTGACGCCGGAGATGACCATGACGTATAAAGAGGCTGTGGAAAAGGTGCTTGAATCTCATAAAGTAAAGGCTGAGAACTTGGAAAATTATAATCTTTACTCTCTTTCCGGAGTACAGTCAGACGATGTTTTAAGTATTGATTTTGAAAAGATGAAAGGGGAGATTTCCTCGATTAATGCAGGGATGTCAGGATCTGTGAAGACGATGTATTTTACAACAATGGATGATTACAACAAACTGAAAGGCACAGACAAGACTTTGGCTGAAGATGAGATGATGCTCTACTCATATAAAACAGATTATGAGTATGATTCCTTTACGATCGACGGCGTCGGAACATGGAAAGTAGAGACAATGAAAGAACCTCCGATAGGGGTAGGCAACGCCATGGCGAATATGCAGGGGGCATATCAGGTTGTTGTAAAAGATTTGTCTGTGATCGAAAAAATAGCGACTGCGTACGAAACGATCAATGCAAAACCTTTGCAGGACGGAACATTGTACCTGCTTTCCCTGAAAGAATGTTATGACTTTGATCTGAAATGTGATGAAGAAAAACAGATAGAGATTTACAAGGATATTTTGGAATCTTTTGAGCATATATCCGAAGCGGCAGATGAACAGGGCAATCGGATGGGAGATTCGCTGGCAAATTATTATGCGGACAGTAAAGCGTACGGTAAAGGAGATTTCATTGCGCTCAACGGCGGATTGTTTTTCCTCGGAGTGCTTCTCGGAGCGGTATTCCTGTTCGGTACTGTGCTGATTATGTACTACAAGCAGATTTCCGAAGGATATGAAGATCAGGATCGCTTTAATATTCTTATGAAAGTGGGAATGACAAAGAAAGAAGTGAAGCAGACGATCAACTCTCAGGTGCTTACTGTATTTTTCATGCCTCTGATCATGGCGGGAATTCATCTTGCGTTTGCATTTCCGATGATTCAGAAAATACTGATGCTTATGTCAGGCGTGGAAGCGAAAGTATTTGTGATCGTGACGATCGGATGTTATCTCGTGTTTGCACTCTTCTATGTACTTGTTTATGTCGTAACGTCAAAAAGCTATTATACGATCATAAGCAGTAAGGAAAAATAGAAAAAATCAATAAATTTCTATTCATACCCGGGAAACAATGTTATACTTGAGTATATCAATACAGCGATCCGCAGAGAGGAGTGGCACATATGATGAAACACACGATTATCACGATCGGAAGGCAATTCGGAAGCGGCGGGCATGAAGTAGGAAATCGATTGGCAGAACGGCTTGACATTCCGCTTTACGATCATAATCTGATCCGCATGGCGGCGCAGGAGCTTCGGATCAGCAGTGAAGATGCGACGCAGGTAGACGAGACGATTCTCGGAAGATTTCTCACGGCATATATAGTCAGTACAGGAAACTATACTGCATTTATGAGCGGAGACGAGTCGGGAGAACCTCTAAGTGATCTCGTCTTTAACAGGCAGTCGGCGATCATAAGGAAACTTGCGGAGAAAGGTCCGGGAATTTTTGTCGGAAGATGTGCGGATTATATCCTCGGAGATTATTCAAACTGCATCAATACGTTTATTTATGCATATAAGGACGATCGTATCCGCAGAATCATGAAGCTTTATGAACTAAACGAAAAGCAGGCGGCAGATAAGATCAAAAAGACAGACCGCGAAAGGAAGCTTTATTATGAGGCAAGGACCGGCCGCGAATGGGTGGAATCGAGTCGAACAGCATGATGTTTAATACGAGTCTTTTAGGGATCGACGGAGCGGTGGATGCTCTCGAAGCTATTTACCGCAAATGGGATGCCGGGAGAGACGTCGAGTCATAAAATGCCGGCATATATGTAAAATGAATGACACGTCATGCAGGGGAGTTTTTATTTCGGAAGAAAAAGCCGGATAGATACAAAATAAAGCAGTTAAAAACGGGTACGTGAAAAAAACCGAGCGTACTCGTTTTTTCTTATTGATAATCCTATATTTTTTGTGGTATAATCCTTATTAATCATGATAAACAGAGAAGAGATCGTTTATCGGAACAATAAGAGAAATGAAAGGGAATGAGACATGAGTTTTATATCGTATTTGATTAATGGAATCAGTCTTGGAAGTGTCTATGCGATCATAGCGCTTGGGTATACGATGGTTTATGGGATTGCGAAGATGCTGAACTTCGCCCATGGCGACGTTATTATGATCGGTGCGTATATGGCGCTGATCACGATGATGAAGGCGGGGATGTCGCCGATCCTTGCGATCGTTGCCGCTGTAATCGTGTGTACGGTACTCGGAATCTTGATCGAACGTATCGCGTACAAACCGCTGCGTAACGCATCGTCTTCACTTGCCGTATTGATCACGGCGATCGGCGTAAGCTACCTTCTCCAGAATACGGCGCTTCTCGTATTCGGGGCGAACGCACAGACGTTTCCGTCGGTTATTAAGTGGAAAGGTTTGTCTTTGGCAGGCGGCAAGCTGAACATTTCAGGGGAGACGATCGTGACGATCGCGGCATGTGTAGTGATCATGATCGTACTGATGCTGTTCGTGCAGAAATCAAAGCCGGGTCAGGCAATGCGCGCTGTATCGGAAGATAAAGCGCGGCTCAGCTTATGGGAATCAATGTAAACGGAACGATCGCTCTTACGTTTGCAATCGGGTCGGCGCTGGCGGCTGTTGCAGGTGTGCTTTTGTGTTCGGCATATCCGAGCCTGACGCCGTATACAGGAGCGATGCCGGGTATTAAGGCGTTCGTAGCGGCTGTATTTGGAGGAATAGGTTCGATACCGGGAGCGTTTATCGGAGGAATTCTGCTCGGTGTGATCGAGATTTTCGGAAAAGCATACATTTCGTCACAGATGGCGGATGCGATCGTATTCGCGGTACTTATCATTGTGCTTCTTGTGAAACCTACAGGTTTGTTAGGTAAGAAAATTCAAGAGAAAGTGTAGGTGATCAGAGCGATGGATAAATTAAAAAATATGAAAAAAACTACAAAAAATAATATCATCACATATGCTCTTGTTATCGCGGCATTTGTGATCATGCAGTCACTGATCAACGCCGGAAGTATTTCCAGCCTTCTTGAAGGATTGATGGTTCCGCTTTGTATTTATATTATTATGGCTGTGTCGCTGAACCTCGTAGTCGGCGTACTTGGAGAATTGAGCCTCGGACATGCGGGCTTTATGTGTGTCGGCGCGTTTGCAAGTGCATTCTTTTCAAAATGCATGAGAGATACGATCGAATCGGCTTCACTGCGCTTCTTTCTGGCTCTTTTGATCGGAATTGCGGCTGCTGCGATCTTCGGCATTCTGATCGGAATTCCGGTTCTGCGTCTGAAAGGCGACTATCTGGCGATCGTGACATTGGCATTCGGAGAGATCATTAAAAACCTCGTAAACGTATTGTATATAGGTAAAGATTCCAACGGTTTTCATTTTTCGACAAAAGATGTGATGGCGCTGAATATGGAACCGGACGGAAAGGTTATCATTAACGGTCCGCAGGGGATTACGGGAACGCCGAAAGATGCGACGTTTTTTATCGGATTTATACTGATTCTGATTACGTTGTTTATCGTGCTTAATCTGATCCATTCAAGAGACGGACGCGCGATCATGGCGATCCGTGACAACCGTATCGCGGCGGAATCAGTCGGTATTAATATTACAAAATATAAACTGATGGCGTTTACGATATCTGCGGCGATGGCAGGAGCGGCAGGCGTGCTTTACGCTCACAATCTGTCTACGCTGACGGCGAATACAAACAACTTCGGTTATAATATGTCGATCATGATCCTTGTCTTTGTCGTTTTGGGCGGTATCGGAAATATCAGAGGTTCGATCATAGCGGCAGTGATCCTGACACTTCTTCCGGAGATGCTCCGTGGATTGTCAGATTACCGTATGCTGATCTATGCGATCGTTCTCATTGTCATGATGCTCTTTAACTGGGCGCCGAAAGCGATCGAGTGGAGAGAAAAATATCTTTCTTTCGGAAAGAAGAAAAAGGAGGCTGTAAAATAATGGCGTTACTGGAAGTTAAAAATCTCGGGATTTCATTTGGCGGTCTCCGTGCGGTAAACGGGTTTGACATTTCGATTGAAAAAGAAGCTCTGTACGGACTGATCGGTCCGAACGGCGCGGGAAAGACGACTGTATTCAACCTTCTTACAGGAGTATATAAGCCGGACAGCGGAAAAGTGCTGCTGGACGGAACGGATATTACAGGGAAAAACACGATTGAGATCAATAAGGCGGGAATCGCCCGTACATTTCAGAATATCCGGCTGTTTAAGCAGTTAAGTGTTCTTGATAACGTGAAAGTAGGACTTCACAATAAACATCATTATTCTACTCTTTCGGGAGTCTTAAGACTTCCCGGTTACAGAAAAGTGGAAAAAGAGATGGATGAGCAGGCAATGGAACTTTTGAAAGTGTTCAATCTGGAAGATGTGGCGCATGTTGCCGCCTCTAATCTTCCGTACGGACAGCAAAGAAGGCTTGAGATCGCCAGAGCGATGGCGACAGAACCGAAGCTTTTGCTGCTCGACGAGCCCGCTGCGGGCATGAACCCGAACGAGACGGGGGAATTGATGGACATGATCCGTTTTGTGAGAGAAAAATTCCATATGACGATCCTTTTGATCGAACATGATATGAAACTGGTAAGCGGCATTTGCGAGAAGTTGACGGTGCTCAACTTCGGAGAGGTGCTCTGTGAAGGTAAAACGTCGGATGTTTTGAACGATCCGCAGGTTGTTACCGCATATCTTGGAGAATAGGGGGAATCGTTATGGCAATGCTCGAAGTAAAAGATTTACAAGTATATTATGGTATGATCCAGGCGATCAAAGGCATTTCTTTTGAAGTAAATCAAGGAGAGGTCATCGCTTTGATCGGAGCAAACGGCGCGGGAAAGACGACGACGCTGCATACAGTTACAGGTCTGATCTCCCCGAAGAGCGGACAGGTGCTGTTTGAAGGAAAAGATATTACAAAAACTCCGGCTCATAAGATCGTCTCTATGGGGATGGCGCATGTACCGGAAGGAAGAAGAGTGTTCGCAGAATTAAGCGTTTATGAGAATTTGAGAATGGGCGCTTATACACGAAAAGATAAGGCGGAGATTGAAGAAACATTAAAAAGTGTCTATAAGCGTTTTCCGCGTTTGCAGGAACGTAAAAACCAGATGGCGGGAACATTAAGCGGCGGCGAACAGCAGATGCTCGCTATGGGGCGCGCGCTTATGTCCAAACCGAGGATTATTTTAATGGATGAACCGTCGATGGGACTTTCTCCGATCATGGTAAATGAAATCTTTGATATTATCCGTGCGGTGAGCGAAAGCGGAACGACAGTCCTTCTTGTAGAACAGAATGCGAAGAAAGCTCTTTCGATCGCCGACAGAGCATATGTGTTGGAGACAGGAAAGATCGTCCTTTCGGGAGATGCAAAAGAACTTCTGGAAGATGATTCGATTAAAAAGGCTTATCTCGGAGAGTAAAGGAGGCGTGTTTTAATGAGAAATATCGTCATCACAATTTCAAGACAGTACGGAAGCGGAGGGAAAACGATCGGGGCGATGCTTGCAAAAGAACTTGGCATCAACTGCTACAGCAGAGAGATCCTTCGTATGGCTTCCGAGGACAGCGGAATCAATGAAAAACTGTTTGGTATGTCGGACGAAAAGGTGCGCAGGGCAGGATGGTTTAAGCTTTTGAGCCGTCCGTATGAGGCGGATTGATCCCGCCGGAAGACAGAGAGTTTACTTCGGACGATAACCTGTTCAATTATCAGGCAAAGGTGATCAAAGAGCTTGCGGCAAAAGAGTCGTGCGTTATTGTCGGAAGATGCGCAGATTATGTTTTAAAAGATTATCCGAATGTAGTCAGCGTATTCGTGCATGCAGACAGAAAGTTCTGTCTGGATCGTTCAATGGAACGTCACAGCATGACGGAAAAAGAGATGCAGAAATATATTGAGAAAACAGATCAGTACAGAGGTGATTTTTACAGATACCATACAGGTCATGAATGGGTCGATGCAAGAAATTACGATCTGTGTCTGAACAGTGGAAAACTCGGATTTGAGAAATGCGTAGAAGAGATCAAAGCGTATATAAAAGTACGGTTTGGCGAAACCTTATAACTTAAAAGAATAGCTTCAAGAGACTCCTCAGGGTACTGGGGAGTCTTTTTGGAATGCAAGCCGTTCGCCGCCATTGTCTATATAGATGCGTCCGCAGTAAGTAAATCCGTTTTTCTTCAGCATATTCTGCATAACGATATTGTTTTCGTGCGTATCGATCTTTAAATTTCCACATTGTGAAAATGCCCAGTCAAGACAAAAAGAGCTGCGCCCTTTACTTTGCCGGATGAAGTGATCCGGTGGACAACGCCGTAGGGAGCATCGTTTTTCCATTGTCCGTCATAAATTTTCAGATAGGTCGGATCTATGCCGTCTTTATAGAAGAAAACGGCTTCGATAGTATCTTTTTCGATGCAGACGTATAAATTCCCGAAGCGGATATCTGTTTCAATCATGTTTTGAGGAGGATACGTCGTCCCCCATTGGCCGGGGTTTCCGTGTTCGCGCATGAATGCGCGGGCGTTTTCATATAACTGCATAATAGAATGTAAATCTTGTTGTGTTGCTTTTCGGATACGCATAATAAAAGTCCTTTCTTTCTTATAAAAAGCGCTGACGCCTGCTTTGTATTTTATTATTCAAATATTCTCATGTTTTTGGCGCTTCTTGTTCAAGATGTTTTGTGTTCTGGCAGACTTATAATAATATTATGTCATAATGTTTCCTCTTTCTCAACAGAAAAACAGTTATTTTTAGTGGACCTCATGGTAAAGACATCATAGATGAATGGTTGAATTTAATCTGAAATCGGATTATAATTAAACGAGAAAAATCCGATTTCGGATTTTTGAAAGGAGGGAAGGATAAAAGTATGGAAGGTATAAGAATGTATAAAGAAAAACAGAAAGTGGGGTTTGGCATGAATTATACGCAGTCGAGAGAATTAAAAGAGAACAACAGGATCTATCGGGAGATGGAGAGTATCTACCATGAAATATGTGTAAAAGCGGGAATATCGGACACTGACTTTATTGTGCTGTATAGTATCGTAGAGTTTGAAGACGGTTGCTGCCAGAGGAAAATCGCAAAACAGTATTCTATCAGTCGGCAGACAGTGAATTCTTCGGTGAAAAAATTAGTGCAAAACGGCTGCGTTGTATTGGAAAGCGGCAAAGGGCATGACAAGCAGATTGTTTTGACCGAAAAAGGAAAAGCGATGGCAAAACAAAAGATCATTCCCGTGATGGAGGCAGAGGCAGGCGTTTTTATGCATATGACAGAAGAGGAGAGAAAGAAACTTTTACGTTTGAATGCAAAATATATGGAAATTTTCAGACAAAAGGTAGGAGAATTAAGATTATGAACATACAGCTTTCGGATCACTTTACATACCGCAGACTGATTCGCTTTACAATATCAACAGTTCTTATGCTTATCTGTACGTCGATGTACAGTATTGTAGACGGACTTTTTGTGTCAAACTATGTCGGGAAAATGCCATTTGCGGCGACAAATCTGATCTGGCCGGTATCTATGGGAATCGCAGCAATCGGATTTATGCTCGGAACAGGCGGAAGCGCCATCGTAGCAAAAACGCTTGGGGAAGGTAAGAAGGAAAAAGCGAATCAATATTTTTCGATGATTCTTTATTTCGGTATTATCGTCAGCGTTATTTTTTCGGTTATCTGTTTTATCTTTACGCCGCAAATTGCCCGGATGCTCAAAGCGGATGGCGAACTTTTGGAACATTGCATCGTATACGGAAGAATTCTTTTTGCGACGCAGACGGCGTTTATTTTGCAGAATATGTTTCAAAGCTTTCTCGTTGCCGCGGAAGAGCCGGTTTTGAGCCTGAAGATCAATATTGCGGCCGGACTGAGAACGTTGTGTTTGATTACTTGTTTATCGCAGTATTTGAGTGGGGAGTGGCAGGAGCTGCGATCGCTACAGGAATGGGACAGATCGTAGGAGGGATCGCGCCGTTTTTCTTTTTTGCGAAAGGAAGCCGCAATGGGCTGCGGATCACTTGGAGAACGAAACTGTATAAAGATATTCTTCTGAAAACATGCATGAACGGTTCGTCGGAAATGGTGACGAATTTGTCGACGTCTCTTGTGAATATTCTTTATAACTTTCAGTTGATGAAACTTGCAGGTGCAGACGGTGTGGCTGCGTTTGGAGTCATTATGTATGTGAATTTTATCTTCGTTGCGGTTTTTATGGGATATTCGGTCGGAAGCGCTCCGATTGTAAGTTATCATTACGGAGCGGGGAATGACGCAGAGCTTCATAATTTATACAGGAAAAGTAAAAATATTTTGATTGTAGCGGGAATTGTACTGACGATAGCGGCGGAGATACTTTCAATGCCTCTTGTCAGGATTTTTGTAAATTATGATAAAGAGCTTCTTTTGATGACCGTTCGCGGATTCCGCCTGTTTTCTTTTTCGTTCTTGATTATGGGAATCAACATATGGGCGTCTTCTTTCTTTACGGCATTGAATAACGGATTTGTGTCGGCGGCTATTTCGTTTTTGAGAACGTTTTTGTTTCAGGTGGCGGCAGTATGTTTCCTTCCTCTGATTATCGGTATCGACGGAGTGTGGACGTCCGTTTTGGCTGCAGAAACGATGGCTTTGGCGGTGACAATTATATTTTTAATAAAGGAGAAGAAAAAGTACCGCTACTGAAAGTATGATAATGATTTAACAAACACAATATATAGTAAATATAAGAGCGTATACAGGCAAAATTGTACTAAATCAAGAACAAAGGCATTTTTTGAGAAGGATTCTCGTTATAATGGTTGTTTTTTCCTTCGGGTGATGTTATACTAGCGCATGTGGCAATGAGATACAAATTACGATATCATTTGGACTGTTTAACCGCTCATTGCATGAACCGAAAGCGCAGATGATGTGCTTCGGTATGAAACGAATAAATTTATTAAGATTTCAGAGGAGGCTTTCAAATTATGGCACAATTTGATCAGTGGGCAGGATTTTCCGGAAAGAACTGGAAAAATTCTGTAGATGTACGCGATTTCATTCAGGAGAACTACACACCGTATGACGGAGACGAATCATTCCTGGAAGGACCTACAGAGGCAACAGATAAACTGTGGGGAAGACTTCAGGAGCTGCAGAAAGAGGAACGTGCAAAAGGCGGCGTTCTTGACATGGAGACAGAAGTTGTATCCGGTCTTACAGCATACGGCCCGGGATATATCGACGAGAGCATGAAAGACCTGGAGAAAGTTGTCGGACTTCAGACAGACAAACCGCTTAAGAGAGCGTTTATGCCTTACGGTGGTATCAACATGGCAGTAAAGGCTTGTACAACTTACGGTTATGAGCCGAATGAAAGATTGAAAGAGATCTTTACAAAATATCATAAAACACATAACCAGGGAGTATTCGACATCTACACACCGGAGATGAAGAAAGCCCGTCACAACAAGATCATCACAGGACTTCCGGATACATACGGACGCGGACGTATCGTAGGCGACTACCGTCGTGTTGCTCTGTACGGTATTGATTTCCTGATCGAGAAAAAACAGTACGACTTCGAGCGTTATGCAAGACACGGCATGAAAGGAACAGACTTCCGTCTTCGTGAAGAGATCGCAGATCAGATTCGCGCACTTCAGCAGATGAAAGAGATGGCAGCAATCTACGGATATGATATTTCACAGCCGGCAAAAGATGCAAAAGAAGCAGTACAGTGGCTGTATTTCGGATACCTTGCGGCGATCAAGACACAGAACGGAGCTGCAATGAGTGTCGGACGTATCTCTACATTCCTTGATATTTATATTGAAAGAGATATGAAGAACGGTGTTCTGACAGAGAGCGAAGCTCAGGAATTGATCGACCACATGGTTATGAAGTTCCGTATGGTTAAATTCGCAAGAATCCCGTCATACAACGAGCTGTTCTCAGGAGACCCGGTATGGGCAACACTTGAAATGGGTGGTCTCGGACAGGACGGACGTTCTATGGTAACAAAGAACGACTTCCGTTTCCTTCACACACTTGAGAACATGGGACCGTCTCCGGAGCCGAACCTGACAGTTCTTTACTCAGAAAGACTTCCGGAAAACTTCAAGAAATATACATCTTTGATTTCTGTAAAGACAAGTTCCGTACAGTACGAAAACGATGATGTTATGCGTCCGGTTTGGGGCGATGACTACAGCATCTGCTGCTGTGTATCCGCAACTCAGACAGGTAAAGAGATCCAGTTCTTCGGAGCAAGAGCAAACCTTGCAAAATGCCTGCTTTACGCGATCAACGGCGGTGTTGACGAGAAAACAAAAGTACAAGTAGCTCCGGCTTACAGACCAATCACATCAGAGTATCTTGATTACGATGAAGTAATGGAGAAATATGACGAGATGATGGAGTGGCTGTCCAAACTGTATGTTGATACATTGAACATGATCCACTACATGCATGACAAATACTACTATGAAGCAGCAGAGATGGCTCTTATCGATACAGATGTAAGACGTACATTTGCAACAGGTATCGCAGGATTCTCACATGTAGTAGACTCCTTAAGCGCAATCAAATATGCGAAAGTAAAAGTAATTCGTGACGAAGACGGTCTTGCAACAGACTTTGAGATCGAGGGAGACTTCCCGAGATACGGTAACGATGACGACCGTGCAGACGATATTGCGATCTGGCTGCTCAAGACATTTATGCACAAATTGAGCAAATGCCACACATACAGAGATTCTGAGCCTACAACATCGATCCTGACAATTACATCAAACGTAGTTTACGGAAAAGCAACAGGAACTCTTCCGGATGGAAGAAAAGCAGGCGAGCCGCTGTCACCGGGAGCAAACCCGTCTTACGGCGCAGAGAAGAACGGTCTTCTTGCTTCCCTGAACTCTGTAGCAAAACTTCCGTACGAGCTGGCTCTTGACGGAATCTCTAATACACAGACGATCAGCCCGAATGCACTCGGACATGATGATGACGAGCGTAAAGTAAATCTTGCCCGCGTAATGGACGGATACTTCCATCAGGGAGCACACCACCTGAACGTAAACGTATTCGGTACAGATAAACTGATCGACGCTATGGAGCACCCGGAAAAACCGGAATATGCAACTTTACAATCCGTGTATCAGGATATGCCGTTAAGTTTATCGACCTGACAAGAGAGCAGCAGTTAGACGTAATCGCAAGAACTTGCCACGAGTCTATGTAATAAATAGTAACAGTTCAGTCCGCGCCATTCGTAAAACTGCACTGTATGGCTGAACTGTTACAATAAATAAAGGTCTGCAGATTTCTTTAGAAAGAAAAATGTGACTATAAGATGAAGAAAGTCCGGTTCTTTTGCTTGAGATATGATCTTTGGCAGAAGAACCGGTTTCTTTATAAATCTTTATAAAATGAAAAGGAGACGCCGGAATGGAACAGGCAAACGAAATAAAAGGATACGTTCATTCACTTGAAAGTTTTGGATCAGTAGACGGACCGGGAGTACGATACGTGATCTTTTTGACAGGATGCGCTATGCGCTGTCAGTTCTGTCATAACCCGGATACATGGAATCTTAAGAAAGGAACGCTGTATACGGCAGATGAGCTTCTGAAAACAGCTCTGCGCTATCGCACTTACTGGGGAGATAAAGGCGGGATCACGGTAAGCGGAGGAGAGCCTCTTCTTCAGATTGACTTCTTGATTGAATTGTTCCGCAAAGCGAAGGAAGCCGGAGTCCATACAACGCTTGATACAAGTGGAAATCCGTTTACGAGAGAAGAACCGTTTTTCGGGAAAGTACAGGAACTGATGAAATATACAGATCTTGTGATGCTCGATATAAAACATATCGATGATGAGCAGCATAAGATATTAACAGGATGTACGAATGAAAATATTCTTGATTTCGCTAAATATTTGGATGAGATTAAAAAACCTGTCTGGATTCGTCATGTCCTTGTTCCGCAGAGGAGCGACGATGACGGAGCGCTTGGAAAACTCCGTGAATTCATTGACGGACTAAGTAATGTGGAAAAAGTCGAAGTCCTTCCGTATCATACGCTCGGAGCATATAAATGGAAAGAACTCGGATATGAGTATCCGTTGGAGGGGATTGATCCTCCGACAAAAGAGCGGATTGAAAATGCAAATAAAATACTGCGTACAGCGGAATGTAAGTAAAAACGAAAGTATCGGGATACAGAAGATGAATTTTGTATCCCGATACTTTTTGATACGCCTGAAAGAGTGGGCGTTTTATGTTGACTGTACTATTTGAGTGTGTGTGCCGCGAAAAAGAAACAGGAATGAAAACAGGCATACAATCGCTTCGGTGACAGGAACGGTAAGCCAGATCCCTGTCAATCCAAATAATGACGACAAAATCCATGCGGCAGGAATGATCAGTATAAAGCCTCTTAAAACAGAGATGACAAATGCAAGTTTTGGTTTGTCGCATGAACATAAAAATGCAGATGCTATAATGTTCACTCCGGCAAAAAATAAGTTGATAAAATAAATTCTCATGCCTCCGGAAGCGATAGTTGTCAACAGAGGATCATCCGCCTTGTTGAATGCTTCGGCGATAGGAACAGAAAAAAGACTGATCGTTATGTAGGAAACAAGCGAAAGGAGAAGGCTTGTGATCAGCGCATATTTTCGTATACTGTTTTGTACATGCTTTCCTTTTGCATCGGCATGTCTGCTGACGATAGGCTGTATGCCCTGCGCGATCCCTGTAAAAACAGAAGTGAGGACAAGGGCGATATTTGCAAGGATTCCGTAGGCGGCAACACCTGTATTTCCGTTCAACTTAAGGATCAGGAAATTGAATACGATAATAACGATTCCAGAGGAAAGCTCCAGTACAAGAGAGGAAACTCCCAGGAAACAAATATCAGCGGCGCGTTTTAATGACAGCCGTATTTTTGTAATATGAAACCGGTTGTTTTTCTTTATAAAATGGACAGACATGATGAGCATACTGATCACAGGAGCAGTTGCAGTCGCAGTGGCGGCTCCTGCCATTTCCATGCCAAGCGGATAGATAAAAATATAGTCCAGTACAATGTTGGCAAGACTTCCGATAAGCATTCCCGCCATAGAAAGTCTGGGAGCTCCGTCGTTTCTCACAAAACAAAGAAGAAGATTGTTTCCGAGAAAGAGCGGGGAGAAGAGAAGCAGTATGCGGATGTAGTCGGAGGCGTAACCGATCGTGTCGTGATCGCGCCGAGTATGGCGGAAATCTCTTCTGAACAAAATGCTCCCGCAAAGGAGAAGAAAAGTGCGCAGAGAGCGGCCAAAAGCAGAGCATGTGTAAAAGCAGTGCGGTGTGTATCGCTGTCCGGGCGTGTCGATGAAAGCGAGTAGCGGGCGGCTCCGCCCATACCGATCATCAGACCGATCCCGTTCATAAGGTTGTATGCAGGGAGCGTCAGATTGAGCGCCGCGAGGGCGTCTGCGCCGATTCCCCTTGCAATGAAAAAAACGTCGGCCAGAATATAGCAGGAAAATCCGATCATGCCGAGGACGTTTGATGATACATATTTAAAAAAAGTATGGAAGATCGATTGTTCGTTTTGTCTTGCAGCGTTCATAAAAGTTCCTTCCGTAAAAAAGGCATCTGACGATGCATTTTCTCTGAAAATATTTCAAGAAAGAGTGCGAAGCCAAATGCGTTGAAATGTAAGCTTTCTATCAAAAGTCTATTTTGTATGGTCTTATTGTTTGCGACGCTATCGTACCATAGAACAAAGGGAAAATCAAATCTTTTTTAATTCCCCGATCAGGTGTATGATATAATAGATCGGCGCAAACGGAAATAGCGCCGGAAAATGAGCAAAACGGAAGCAGATGCGAAAGAAACAGATGCGATGAAAGCAGGCGCGAAAGAAACAGACAGAAGAATGACGGAAAGGGGTTTATAATATGAATAAGAAGGAAATATTAGAGATAAGAAAGCAGTTTACTCCGGCAAATTGTGCGATTACACGTATATGCGGGTGTTATGTAGATCATGAGAAAGAAAAGAAGATGGAATCAAAAGAAGCTTTTTTGTCATTGCCGGAAGAAGAGGCGTTTAAATATTTTGACATTTTTAAAAAGACGCTTTCCGGTACGGTCGGGAAAAATATATTGAATATGGAATTTCCGATCGATGCGGAGATGCCCGGGGGAACGCAGGAGTTTCTTTTGAAGCTTCGCAGCAGCAAGCTTCAGGATGATATGCTTTTGGAAGAGTTTTATGATAAAGTCATCGAGCATACGACTGTGCCGAGAATTATTACATTATTTTGATCCATGCGATGTATGATGTTCCGGGAAAATCTTCCGACGGGATCGAAATGTTCGACGCGTCTGACGAAGTGTATGAATATTTGCTTATGAGTCTCTGCCCGGTGTCTTTGTCGAAAGCAGGATTGAGTTATAATGCGGAAAGCAACTGCATTCAGGATCGGATAAGAGACTGGATCGTAGATATGCCCGATAAAGGATTTTTGTTCCCTGCCTTTAATGACCGAAGCACGGATTTACATAGTATGCTATATTATACGAAGAAATCAGAAGATTTACAGCCCGGAATGATCGATCAGCTTTTCGGAACGAAGATGCCGATGTCTGCCGATACGCAGAAAGAAACGTTTAAAATGTTGATCGAAGACACGCTTGGTGAGGACGGAGATTATGAGACCGTCAGAAATATTCATGAAACGCTGAATCAGTTGATAGAAGAACATAAGGAAGAACCGGAACCGCTGGCGCTTGATCTGACAGATATGAAGAAAGTGTTTGAGCAAAGCGGTGTAGAGGCGGAAAAGATGGAAAGTTTCGACCGCAATTTCACGGAAAATGCAGGAGAAAAAACATCGCTTTTAGCATCTAATATTGCAGAGACGAGAAAGTTTCAGATTGAAACTCCGGACATCGTTATTAAGGTAAATCCGGAAAGAGCGGATCTCGTTGAGACGAGGATCATTGACGGACGCCGCTGTCTTGTGATACCGGTGGACGATCATATAGAAGTAAACGGAATCAATGTGCAGACGATCAAAATGAAAGAACGGGAAGAAAATCAGGAGACATATAATTAACCTACTAAATAAAATTAGTCAAAAAGTATGAAAAAAATGTGAAGTCAACATGTATATGTTGACTTTTTTGTGTTATATTACTAATATATTATTTAGTTATCTAACTAATAAATAAAAAGTAAGAGGGAGGCATAACATGTTTCAATGTGATATAAACGATGCTCCGGTGATCGGGATATTGGGAATTGTGTCGCACCGGGCGAAAGTTGCGGCAAAAGATATGTACAGTGTATTTGATCTAAACAGAAGTCAGGCAAGTATTTTACTTACGCTTCATCACTGTGAGTCTATGTCGCAGAAGGATCTGGCAAAGCAGTTGAATATTACCGCTCCGTCGATTACATCATCGATCCGTAAAATGGAACAGTTTGGATATATTGCAAGACAGACAGATCCTGCGGATCAGAGAGTTATGCGGTTGGCGCTTACAGAGAAAGGACGTTCGTGCATTCAATCTATAAAAGACGTGACGGATAAAATGGAGGAGATCCTGCTTAAAGGAATGAGCGTAGAAGAAAAAATATTGTTTCGCAGGCTTTTAGTTCATGTAAACAATAATATTGATCAATATGAAAGGAAAGAAAAGATATGAAAAACTTATTTAAGTATGCGTCCGAGCACTGGAAAGCGCTTCTTGCGATCGTGGCCATTTTGATCGTGCAGGCGTATTGTGATCTGTCTTTGCCTGCATATACTTCGGACATCGTCAATGTGGGAATCCAACAAGGCGGAGTTGAAGATCATATACCGGATGCGATTTCCGCGGAAGATATGGAGACACTTTTGCTTTTTACTTCTGAAAAAGACGGAAAAACTGTTTTGTCGGCATATGAAAAGGATGACAAAACATATGAAGAACAGGCTTATGTCTTAAAAGATACTGTAAAAGAAGATACGGATAGGACGGAAAAATTAAGCGGTATTCTGGCAGCGCCTATGATGATGGCGGCAGGATTTGAATCAGGAAGCGATATGACCGCAGATATCGAAGAACAGTTGAAAGCACAGCTTCCTCCGGAAATGATATCGGAAGATATGACGGTTTTGGATATTTTGAAAATGATGCCGCAGGAGCAGAAACAGGCATTTGTATCGGAGATAGAAAAAAAGACGGAAGAACTTCCTGATACGATCACAGAGCAGGCTGCCGTAAATTATGTAAAAGAAGCTTATGCAGATCTCGGTATCGATATGGATGAATTGCAGTTTCGCTATCTGTTTTCAACAGGAGCAAAAATGATCGGTCTTGCATTTCTCGGAATGGTGGCAAGCGTTCTTGTCGGATTTCTTGCATCCCGCGTCGGAGCGGCGGCAGGACGCGATCTAAGAGGAAGAGTGTTTAAGAAAGTCGTAGGATATTCAAGCAATGAGTTCGATCATTTTTCCACGGCGTCTTTGATCACGAGAAGTACAAACGATATCCAACAAGTACAGTTTATTATCGTGATGCTGCTTAGAATTGTACTTTATGCGCCGATTCTTGCGATCGGAGGCATTGTGCAGGTATTTCAGACAAATGTTTCAATGTCCTGGATCATCGGTCTGGCAGTTGTTTTGATCGCTTTAGTCGTTTTGGTTTTGTTTGCGGTTGCAATGCCGAAATTTAAGAGCCTGCAGAAATTAGTTGATAAAGTGAACCTTGTTATGAGAGAAATATTGACCGGACTTCCTGTGATCAGGGCGTTTAGTACAGAGAAGCATGAGGAAAAGCGGTTTGACAAAGCAAATATGGATCTGATGAAAACAAATCTGTTCGTAAATCGCGCGATGACGTTTATGATGCCGATCATGATGCTTATTATGAACGGGATCTCGGTTTTGATCATGTGGTCCGGTGCAAAAGGAATCAACGACGGACAGATGCAGGTCGGAGATATGATGGCGTTTATCCAGTATACGATGCAGATTATTATGGGATTCCTTATGATATGCATGTTGTCGGTTATGCTTCCAAGAGCGGCTGTTGCGGCAGATCGTGTGGATGAGGTTCTGTCCAGCAGGACGGTGATCCATGATCCGAAAACACCGAAAAAATTTGAAGAAAAACAAAAAGGTGTGCTCACATTCGACCATGTTTCTTTCAAATATCCGGGTGCGGATGAAAATGTTCTTGAAGATATTACATTTACGGCAAAACCGGGAGAAACGACAGCGATTATCGGAAGTACCGGAAGCGGAAAATCAACGCTTGTCAATCTGATCCCCCGTTTTTATGATGTGACGGACGGAAGTATCCGTTTGGATGGAACAGATATTCGTGAAGTGACACAGCATGATTTGAGAGATAAACTTGGGTATGTTCCTCAGAAAGGACTGTTGTTCTCAGGTGATATCGCATCGAATATTATGTTCGGGAATCCGGAAGGCGGCGGGCAGGAGATGAAAGAAGCTGCGCAGATAGCGCAGGCAACAGAGTTTATCGAAGCAAAGCCGAACAAATATGAAAGTCCTATTTCGCAGGGCGGATCGAATGTGTCCGGAGGCCAGAAACAGAGACTTTCAATCGCAAGGGCGATCGCAAAACGACCGGAAGTGTTTATTTTTGACGACAGTTTTTCGGCGCTTGACTTCAAGACAGACGTTGCTCTACGGAAAGCTTTGAAAAAGCGGACGAAAGAAAGTACGGTGCTGATCGTGGCACAGCGAATCAGTACGATTTTAAATGCAGAACAGATCATTGTACTTGATGATGGAAAGATTGCAGGAATCGGTACACATAAAGAGCTTCTTAGAAACTGTGAAGTTTACAAACAGATTGCGGCATCCCAGTTGTCTGAAAAAGAACTTCAAGATGGAATGCAAAGTGAAGACAGAAAAACGGAAGATATAAAAAGTGAAACGATAAAAACAGAAGAAAGAAAAGAAGCAATCAGTGCAAAAACAGCGGAACAGGAGGTGAGAAGCGATGTCTAGGCACGGAATGAAAGGTCCTCATGGAGGAATGCGAGGAGGAGCAAAAGCAAAGGATTTTAAAGGCTCGCTTAAAAAACTTGTAAAATATATGAGCGTATATAAAGTGCAGATGCTTTTTGTCGCTGTTTTCGCAGTATGCGGAACGGTATTTAACATTGTCGGACCGAAAATATTAGGTAAGGCTACAACAGAGATTTTTAACGGGCTTGTCAGTAAAGTATCGGGCGGATCGGGAATGGATTTCGGAAAAATCGGACAGATCCTTCTTATTACTCTCGGTCTGTATGTAGTCAGCGCGCTTTGTTCCTTTATTCAGGGAATGATTATGACCGGAATCTCACAGAAAACGACGTACCGATTGAGAAAAGATATTACGGAAAAGGTCAATCGGATGCCGATGGATTATTTTGATACGAAGCCTGTCGGAGAGGTGCTCTCCCGTGTGACAAATGATGTAGATACTCTCGGACAGAGTTTGAACCAAAGCGCGACGCAGCTTATTACTTCTGTGACGACTCTGATAGGAGTTCTCGTTATGATGCTTTCGATCAGTCCGCTTATGACGGTTGTGGCGCTGTTGATCCTGCCGATTTCCGTTGGCCTGATCTCATTCGTTATGAAACATTCGCAGAAATATTTCAGCGGACAGCAGGAATATCTCGGAAATGTAAACGGTCAGGTCGAGGAAGTGTACAGCGGACACAACGTGATCAAGGCATTTAACAAAGAAGACGATGTGATCCGTGAATTTGACCGGACAAATGATAAATTGTATGAATCTGCATGGAAATCCCAGTTTTTCTCTGGAATGATGATGCCGGTCATGCAGTTTGTAGGGAACTTAGGTTATGTAGGAGTAGCGATACTCGGAGGTTTCTGGCGATTAAAAAGACAATAGAAGTCGGAGATATCCAGTCATTTATTCAGTATGTGAGAAACTTTACACAGCCGATCCAACAAGTTGCTCAGGTGACAAACATGCTTCAGCTTGCGGCGGCATCATCGGAGCGGGTGTTTGAATTCCTCGAAGAAAAGGAAGAAGATCAGACGGTTGAACACCCTGTTTCGGTAGAAGGACTTCACGGAAATGTACAGTTTGAAAATGTTCATTTCGGATACAATCCGGAAAAGATCATCATTAACGATTTCTCTGCAAATGTAAAAGAAGGTCAGAAAATCGCAATCGTCGGTCCTACAGGAGCCGGAAAAACAACGATGATCAAACTGCTCATGCGCTTTTATGATGTAAACAGCGGTTCGATCAAGATCGACGGCCATGACGTAAGAGACTTCAACAGAAGCGAACTAAGAGAAATGTTCGGAATGGTACTTCAAGATACATGGCTCTTCCACGGAACGATCATGGATAACATCCGTTACGGAAAACTCGACGCAACAGAGGAAGAAGTTATACAGGCAGCAAAAGCAGCACATGTTCACCGTTTCGTCCAGACACTTCCGGGAGGCTATCAGATGGAAATCAATGAAGAAGCAACAAACATCTCACAAGGACAAAAACAGCTTCTTACGATCGCAAGAGCAATACTTGCAGATCCGAAGATCCTCATTCTTGACGAAGCGACAAGTTCCGTCGATACAAGAACAGAAGTAAGAATCCAAAAAGCAATGGATAATTTGATGAAAGGCAGAACAAGTTTCGTTATCGCCCATAGATTATCGACAATCCGAGACGCAGATCTCATTCTCGTTATGAAAGACGGCGATATCATCGAACAAGGAACACACACACAACTCCTCGCCCAAAACGCTTCTACGCCGAACTATACAATTCACAGTTTGAATCAACAGATCAGACCTGCGCATAAAAAAGAGGACTCCGCAGCGTAAGCTGCTTACAAGGTGCGGAGTCCTCTTTTTTAAGCATAGGGCGGACGCCCATCAGTGAGATGAAGAGTGAAGCGATGAAATCGAACTGGGGTCTGATCGGACGGTGGAGTTGAGTTCTGATCGGATGCAAATGATTTTTGTATGTGGTATGATGGGAGTTGAACTGCACTGAGTTTTTACAACCGAAGCTTGAGTGCAAGATCTTTCGCACATATAACACGAAAGAATACTAAAAAGGAAAGCAGTTTAAAGAACGAGTATTCTCAGGAACAGGTGAGGTGGCAACATGTTAAAAAAGAGTTTTTATTTTTTTATGTCAGTTGTAGAAACAGGAAGCTTTTCGCAGGCGGCGAAAAAGCACTATTTGTCGCAGGCTGCCATTAGCCAGCAGATTTCTAAACTGGAAGAAGAAGTCGGAGTTCGTTTATTTGACAGGAGTAAATACCGCCCTGAATTGACGGAAGCCGGTAAATATTATTATCAGAAGATCAAACAGTTATCTGAGGAATATGAGAAAATCGAGAAACAGACGCGTTATATTCAAAAAAAGAATTCGCAGAAAATAGTAGTGGGGATTACAGGTCCGTTTGAAAATAAATATCTTCCCCGTATTATCAATGAATATAAAGAAGGGCATGAAACGCATTTTGATGTTCGTGTTTATACATTTGAAGAGGGGAAAAAGCTGTTGGAGGCAGGAGATATTGATATTGCTTTTGGTCTGTCATCAGAGTTTTCTGTAAACCCGGATATTTCTTATGAAACGATTCATCAGTCGGAAACGTGTATTGTATGCAGCAGAAAAAACAGATTAAGTCAGTATAAAAGCATCAACCCCATTTTAGTAAAAGACGAGCCGATGATCACGTTATCTTCGCAGATGGGCAGAAAGTTTTATGATGATTTTATGAAGGCGTTTATATTGGATGGGTTTGAACCGAATATTGTAAAAGAAGTGAATTCTCTTTCGGAGTATTTTATATCTATAAAACTGGATGAAGGAATAGGATATACAGGCAGAGAGGTTGTGCCGGAAGAGGAAGATCTGTGCACTGTAAAAATAGTAGGAAGTCATCATCATGCAGATTTTGCGGTGGCTTATTTAAAAGAAAATAAAAAACAAAGTGTTGTTCAGTTTTATGAATATATTGTAGCATATTTTAAAGATTATAAGAAAAAACTTATAGTCTTTATAGAAAAGCAGGTAGTTTCTTTTTGCTTGTTAAAATATTATCATTACAGTATGAAAAGCAAAGGAGAAATGAAACGATGGGTAAATTATTATTGACAGGTGTTGACGGAAATTTAGGTGAAACTGCCGCTGAAATTTTGCTTACTTTAGAACCGAAAGAGAATCTGATCTTTTGTGGTTATAGTGAAGAGGCGCTCAAAAAATATGCAGATATGGGAGTCGAGACTCGTCAGACAAACTTTAACAACGCAGATGGATTGTCGGAGGCATTCAAAGGAGCAGATGCGCTGGCTCTTATTTCGATGCCGTTTGTAGGAGCGAAAAGGCAGAAAGCTCATAAAAATGCGATAGATGCGGCAAAAGCGGCAGGAGTAAAACAGATTATTTATACTTCGTTAGTGAATGCAGACGATGAGACAAATCCTAGTGTTGAAAAGAAAGACCACATTTATACAGAAAATTATATAAAAGAGGTCGGCTTAGATTATCAGTTTATGAGAAATTCACAGTATGCAGAGGCGATGGTCACAAATTACTTTACTTATGTAAAAATGGGAACTCCGCTCACAAATTCACAGGGCGACGGATTGATGGCTTATATCTCCAGAAAAGACTGTGCGAAGGCTGTGGCATACGCGCTCCACAGATCGGGCGAGTTTACACGGAAAGTTTGGGACATTAACGGACCGGAGCTGATGACGATTACTCAGTTTATCGAGATCGGAAATGAATCTACAGGAAATAATCTGACGTTTCAGAATGTAACGGATGAAGAAAACTATCAAATATGGGATGCTATGGGAGTGCCGAGAACGACGGACGGCGTATTCCTGGAAGACAGTGAAGCTCCGTTTTCAAGCGATGGAATGGTGACGTTTGCGCAGGCGATCAGAGAAGGAAAAATGGATATCTTTACTGATGATTTCAAAAAACTGACAGGGGATGATCCAATCACCGTGAAATATATGTTCGATCATAACGAAGATTTTCAGATCGGTGCAAGACATTCAAAAGATGATTAAATACTTTTGAAAGGAACATCGGAAAATGAATGAACAGAAAATGAACTACGAACATGTTTTAAGTCCTATCAAAATCGGCCCCATGACATTGAAAAACAGAGTTTCTTTCACTCCTGTATGGCCGTCCTTTGCGACGGCGGACGGTCATGTAAACCGTGAATTGATTGAATGGGTAAGGGATATCGTAAAAGGCGGAGCGGCATGTATTAATATCGGATGTGGCTGCGTCAATCGAAATCTCCCTCCGTTTGTCACTCATCTGCTGCGAATGAGCGAAGAAAGTGTCGTAAATGAAATGACGATCTTATCAGATCTTGTCCATATGTATCAGTGCAAGATCGGAATAGAACTTTTTGCCATTAATATGTATGGCGGAAACTTCGCAGACAGAGATCACAACGGCGATAAGCCGGCGGTAGAGCTTGACCCTACTTATATGACGAAAGAACAGATCAAGGAATATATTGAAGATTTTGCGTTGGCGGCAGAGCGCGCGGTAAGATGCGGAGTTGACAGTCTTGTGATCCATGGAGCTCACGGGCAGCTTCCGGGATGCTTTTTGAACAAGAGGATCAATGAAAGAACAGATGAATATGGCGCGGATACGATTGAAAATGCATCAAGATTTACGGTGGAACTGCTCGCTGCGGTTCGTGAGAAGATCAAAGATCGTCTGGCTATCGAATATCGGATCAATGCAAATGATATGATCGAGGGTTCGCCTTCCCTGGATGAAGTTATCGCATTTGTAAAACGGATTGAGCCGTATATCGATCTTCTTCATGTATCCAGAGGGATGCATTCCGAGCAAAAACTTGCTCCTTATATGAATCAGCCGATCTATTACGATCATGGAATCAACATCGAAGACGCGGCAAAAATCAGGAAAGAGATTTCTGTTCCGGTGACGGTAGTCGGGTCGGTTACATTAGAGCAGGCGGAACAGTATATTGCGGAAGGAAAGGCCGATATGGTTTCTATGGCGCGAGGACTGATGGCAGATCCGATGGTGGTTAAGAACGCCAAAAGCGGATGCCTGAGAATACAAGACCATGCGTCAGATGCAATTATTGTATTAACCGGACGCATTATGATCTTGCTCCGGTGAGGTGTTCTGTAAACGCAGAACTTGGGATGGAAACATTGTATATGAATCTGGGGAACACTTTGCCTAAGAGGATTGCCGTGATAGGCGGAGGACCTGCGGGAATCGAGGCGGCGAGAACGGCGGCGCAAAGAGGCATACAGTAGATCTTTATGAAAAAGAAGATCATTTAGGCGGAGTCCTCACAATGGCAGGCGCTCCGAAATTCAAGCAAGATATCAAAAAATATGTAGAATGGACGATTCATTCTATTTCCGGTCAAGAGAGGGTTTCTGTTCATTTGAACAGTGAAGTTCGGGCGGAAGATCTGAAGGGAAAAGACTATGACGCGGTGATCGTGGCAGTCGGAGCAGAGCCTGTTATTCCGAAGTTTGCGAAAGGCAGAGAGGATGTCGTATGGGTCGGAGATGTGGAGCTTGGGAAAGTTTCTGCAAAGAAGCAAGTTGTGATCGTAGGCGCAGGACTTACCGGATGCGAAGCAGCGCTGTCTTTGGCAAAAGCGGGAAAAGAAGTTACTTTGGTTGACATGATCGATGTCTGTGATTTTGGAAGAGGAGGCGCCAAATTTAATCAAATTGCCCTGCGCGGACTGTTGGAAGCAGAACAGGTCAAGATGATCGGCGGTGTCAAAATGAACATTGAGGGCGACCGCATCGTATTTGTAAAAAATGAAAAAACGATAGAACTTTCATATGAACAGATCATCCTTTCGCTGGGGGTAAAAGCAAATGAAGAGAAAGTACAGGCATTTGCGGATGCGGGGAGAGAAGTTGTTTTCGTCGGAGACTGTAATACGAAAATAGGAACATTATATCATGCGGTTCATACCGCTCATGAAGCGGCGTCTGTTTTATAAATGTAAATATACGAAAGAAGATTCAAAAAGAGTGCTTTGTACTGCAACACGGTACAGGGCATTCTTTTTTTACAATCTTGTCGTCGAAAAATTTATGAAACTGTGGTAGAATAAAAAATGATTTGGAAAAATGTAAGAGAACGGAAAGGACTCTATATGGGATTAACACATTTTGACGAAAACGGAAAAGCGGTCATGGTCGATGTGACCGACAAAAAAGAGACGGCACGAGAGGCTGTGGCAGAAGGGAAGATTCTTGTAAACCGGGATGTTTTTCAGGCTGTGAAAGCAGGGACAGTCGGTAAAGGCGACGTTTTGGCTGTTGCGGCAACGGCGGGTATTGCAGGGGCGAAGCGGACCTCAGATCTGATTCCTATGTGTCATATATTGCCGCTTACGAATTGTAAGGTGGATTTTCGTATGAATGAGAAAGAATGTGCGATCTTCTGTACCTGTACAGTGAAAGTGACAGGAAAGACCGGAGTTGAGATGGAGGCTTTGACAGGAGTGAGCGCCGCGCTTCTTACGATTTACGATATGTGTAAAGCATTGGATAAGAAGATGGAGATTACCGATATCCGTCTTTTGAAAAAGACCGGAGGCAAAAGCGGAGATATATGGAACGATTTTGACCGGTGTGCCGGACTTGTCGGTGAAAATCTGTCGGCAGAAAACAGATCTGCGGGAAATGCAGAGGCAGAAGATGTGGAGAACGTGTGCCGCAAAAAAGAGAAACGGACGCGCAGATGGAAAGCTGCGGTCGTTACGATGAGTGATAAAGGATTTGCGGGAGAACGAGAAGATAAGAGCGGCCCGTTGATCTGTGAGATGATCGCGGATCAGGATACGATGTTGTGAGAACGGAACTTCTCCCGGATGAGCAAAAAGAAATTGAAAAGTGTCTATGTACACTTTGTGATGATGAAAAGGTTGATATCGTATTTACGACAGGAGGTACAGGGTTTTCTTTGCGTGATTGTACTCCTGAGGCTACAATGGCAGTTGCACATCGGAATGTTCCGGGGATCGCAGAGGCGATGAGAGCAGCTTCGGCGGAAGTGACGCCGAGGGCAATGTTGAGCAGAGCTGTTTCCGCGATCCGAAATCATACGTTGATCGTGAATCTTCCGGGCAGTCCGAAAGCGGTAAAAGAAAATCTGGAAGCAGTTCTTCCGGTAGTGGAACATGGACTTGAAATATTGACAGGACAGGCGGGAGAGTGCGGACGATGAACGATCAGTACGGCAGGCGGATTGATTACATGCGGGTATCCGTAACAGACAGGTGTAATCTGCGGTGTGTTTATTGTATGCCGGGAGAGGGCTTTTCCTTTCTTCCGCATGAAGACATCCTTCTTTTGAAGAGATTGAAAGAGTGTGCAGGATTGGGGTAAGACTTGGCATTACGAAAATCAAGCTGACAGGCGGAGAGCCGCTTGTGCGGCGGGGAATACCGGATCTTGTCGGGAAGTTAAAGGGTATTCCGGGTATAGATGAAGTGACGTTGACAACAAACGGGATATTATTAAAAGAACAAATAAACGAATTAGTTTCAAACGGGCTTGCTTCTGTTAATATAAGCATTGATACGCTTGACGAAAGACGTTATTTTCGGATGACGCGGGGCGGTGATATAAAAAAGGCGTTGGAAGGCATGGAATCTGCGTTAAAATATCCTGATCTGAAAGTGAAAGTAAATTGTGTGCCTTTCTGTGAAGAAGATTGCATTTCTCTTGCGCTTTTGGCGAAAAAAAGGAAAATAGATGTCAGATTCATTGAGATGATGCCTATTGGAAATGGGAAAAATTTCAACGGAAAAATGTCTGAAGAAATATATAAATTGCTTCACAACGAATTCGGCGATTATGAAATATATAAAAAAAGAGTAGGAAACGGACCGGCAGAGTATATTCGTTTTCATAATTTTGATGGGAGAATCGGATTTATCAGCGCCCTTTCGCATAAATTTTGTTATAAATGTAATCGGATCAGACTCACTTCGGAAGGATTTTTAAAGCCGTGTCTGCAATACGGAAACGGCACAGACGTTCGGGAAATGTTAAGAAACGGGGCGGATGACAGTTTGATCGAGGAGAAGATGAGAGAAGCGGTGTTTTTTAAACCTGACGGTCATGAGTTCGGAAGATCTGGAAAAGGCGAAGAAATCGAAACAAAAAAGATGTCTCAGATCGGCGGTTGACAGGAAAAAGAAATCAGAACAAAAAATCAGAGCAATAAGATAAAGAAGATAAAACAAAGATAGCGGGGAGTGTGAGAAAAATGTCAGAAAAAGCAGAAAGCGGAACAGTGCTCGCAGTCTGTGTAAGCAGAGAAAAAGGAACGCAGAAGCAAAATGTGGGCAGCGCACATTTATAGAAGATTTTGGGATAGAAGGCGACGCTCATGCCGGAAAATGGCATCGGCAGGTGAGTCTTCTTTCTCATGATAAGATCGAAGCGTTTCGGGCAAAAGGAGCAGAAGTGATCGACGGCGCTTTCGGAGAGAATCTTGTAGTAACAAACTTGGATTTTCGCTCTTTTCCGGTCGGAACACGGCTTATATGCCGCGATGTGATCTTAGAGATGACGCAGATCGGAAAAGAGTGTCATCACGGGTGTCTTATTTTTCAGAAGATGGGAGAGTGCATTATGCCGAGAGAAGGTGTTTTTGCAAAAGTGATCCGAGGCGGAGAGATCAAAATCGGAGATATTATGTTGCAGAGAGAGCGGAAAGTTTCAAGTAAGCGGTCATTTAAAGGATGAGAAGGGGCGGGAGTGAAGAAGCGCGTATATAGATGAATCGGAAAGAAAGAGGCGTATCTATGGACAGATTCAAAAAGAAGACAGATGAAAACGGGGAGAGGACGAGTCTGAAAATAAAAATCAGTATGAGAAAAACGGCAAAGATGATTGCGGTTGTAAGCTGTACGATTCTTATGCTGGCAGCCTGTTCTCCGAAAAAAGAGGTGATTTCGCAGTCTGTAACAGGAAATGAGGATAAAACATACGATTCGGGAGAGTGGATTGTTCAGAAGAACGGTTCTCTCATACAAAATGCAGGCGGCAATCAGGACGGGGAAAAGAAGCGATACTGTTTTCAAGATGTGGAAGAGAACCGTTATGAAGCGCCGCTGCTTTCGGATGTTCCGAAATGTACTTACGATTTTTCCGATTTAAAGACAGATGAGCAGACAGGTTATAAAAGCTATCAGGACCCGGAAACAGGTGCAAAGGCAAAACTTGGATCGACGTATCTGAATTTCAAGGAGAAGTGATCGACTGGAAGCAGGTGAAAGAATCCGGTGTCGAATTTGTTATGGTTCGTCTCGGGTATCGGGCTTACGGAGAGAGCGGCTCTCTTGTATTGGATGCGATGTACGAGCAAAACGTGAAGAACGCTCTGGAAGCAGGGCTGCAGGTAGGCGTGTATTTTTTTTCACAGGCAGTTTCTCCGGCTGAGGCAGTGGAGGAAGCGGAATTTGTGCTTGAGCATTTGAAGCATTATAATATTACGGGTCCTGTTGTTTTTGATACAGAAGAGATCAAGTGGGACAGCGCGAGAACAGATGGAAATACGCGGCAGGATTTTACGAATTATTGCAAAGTGTTTTGTGATACGATCGAACATGCGGGATACGATCCGATGATTTACGCAAATTTAAAATGGATGACTTTTACGCTTGATATGGAGCAGCTTACAGAGTATGATTTCTGGTATGCGGATTATCATGAGACGCCGCAGTGTCCGTATGAATATAAAATATGGCAGTACAGTGAAACGGGCGCAGTTCCCGGTATCACGGGAAATGTAGATTTGAATTTATGGTTTCAGGAGGATTAAAAAATGAAATGGAATAAATTTCGGTTAAAGACGACGACGGAAGCAGAAGATATTGTAAGCAGTATGCTTATGGATCTCGGAATTCAGGGAGTGGAGATCGAGGATAAAATTCCTCTTACTCAGTCGGACAAGGAGCAGATGTTTGTAGATATCCTTCCGCAGACAGAAGCGGATGACGGCGTGGCGTATCTGAGTTTTTACTTGGAACCGGAAGAAGACAAAGAGAAGATCCTGTCGGATGTAAGAAAAGAACTGGAGGAAATGTCGGCTTATGTAAACGTCGGAGAGTGTCTGATCGAAGAGTCGGAAACGGAAGATGTGGACTGGGTGAACAACTGGAAGCAGTATTTTCACCAGTTTTATGTAGACGATGTTTTGATCATTCCGTCATGGGAAGAGGTAAAGCCGGAAGACGAAGATAAAATGATCATCCATATCGATCCGGGTACGGCGTTCGGAACGGGAATGCATGAGACAACTCAGCTTTGCATCCGCCAGATCCGCAAATATGTAACGGAGAATACGAAGATTCTTGACGTAGGGTGCGGAAGCGGGATCCTCGGGATGCTTGCGTTGAAATTCGGTGCAAAATATTCGGTCGGAACAGACTTAGATCCTTGTGCTATCGATGCAACTCATGAAAATATGGAAGTGAACGGAATCTCAAAAGACCGTTATGAGGTGATGATCGGAAACATTATCGATGACAAAGAAGTACAGGATAAAGTCGGATATGAGTGTTATGACATTGTTGCGGCCAATATTTTAGCGGACGTTCTTGTAGCGCTGACTCCGGTTGTCGTGAATCAGATAAAAAAGGGCGGAATCTATATTACAAGCGGTATTATCGATGATAAAGAAGAAACGGTTGTGGAAGCTGTGAAAAAAGCAGGTCTGGAAGTGCTTGACATTACATATCAAGGCGAGTGGGTCTGTGTGACAGCCCGAAAAAATTAAAACGGTAAGGAGAAGAGGAATGCAGCAGTTTTTTGCAGAGCCGTCATGGATCACAGAAAGTGAAATTTTGATCAGGGGCGCGGATCTCAACCATATGAAAAATGTACTTCGCATGAAAGTGGGAGAAGATGTAAGGATCAATGACGGTCAGGGGACGACTTATCTTTGCTGCCTGAATCGGTATGAGAAAGATCAGGCAGTGCTCGATGTGTTCCGAAAGCTGGATACCGAGACGGAACTTCCATCGGAAATTATTTTGTTTCAGGGACTTCCGAAAGGCGATAAGATGGAATGGATCGTACAAAAGTCGGTAGAACTGGGCGCTCACAAAATCGTTCCGTTTTCGGCAAAACGTTCGGTCGTAAAGTTAGATGAGAAGAAAGCGGTGAAAAAGCAGGAACGCTGGCAGCTAATCGCAAAAGGAGCGGCAGAGCAGTCGGGAAGAGGCGTGATTCCGGAAGTTTGCGGAGTATGTTCTTTTACGGAAGCATTAGAACAGGCAGAAAGTCTTGACGTCGTTCTTATCCCGTATGAACTGGAAGAAGGTATGGCCGAGACTGTGAGAGTGATCGAACAAATAGAACCGGGACAGTCGGTCGGAATATTTATCGGTCCTGAAGGAGGTTTTGAAGAAGCGGAAGTGCTCAGGGCAAAAGAGAAAGGGGCGCGGCCGGTCACGCTTGGAAAGCGGATTTTAAGGACAGAGACTGCGGGTCTTACGACACTTTCGATCTTGATGTATCATATAGAAAGCCGCGCTGTGTCACCGAAAAGAGAAGAGTCATAATTTAATAGTAAGAAATCAGTAAAGGAAAGGAATCATGGAAGTTTATCTTGATAATTCAGCTACAACGATGTGTTATCCGGAAGTGGGAGAGCTTGTCTATCATATCATGTGTCGGGATTACGGGAATCCGTCGGCAATGTATCGGAAGGGAATGGAAGCTGAAAGATATATAAAAGAAGCAAAAGAAACGATTTCCAAGCTTTTAAAAGTAAATGCTAAAGAAATTATTTTCACCTCCGGAGGTACGGAAAGTGATAATCAGGCGCTGATAGGATGTGCGCGGGCCAATCGAAGGAACGGAAATCATCTGATCACTTCTTGTGTGGAACATCCTGCCATTTTGAATACAATGCATTATCTGGAAGAGGAAGAAGGATTTCGCGTCACGTATCTTCCTGTTGACGAATGCGGAAGAATTCGGCTTGACGCGCTGAAAGAAGCGCTTTGTCCGGAGACGATCCTTGTATCGGTCATGTATGTCAATAACGAGATCGGAACGGTACAGCCGTTGCTGAGGCAGCCCGGATCGTGAAGCAGTATAAACAGTCAATCTTATTTCATACGGATGCGGTTCAAGGATTCGGAAAGTATAAGATCTATCCGAAAAGACTTGGAGTCGATATGCTTTCGGCCAGCGGACATAAGATTCACGGACCGAAAGGGGCGGGATTTCTTTATGTGGACAGCCGTGTGAAGATAAAACCGATCATTTTCGGAGGCGGTCAGCAAAAAGATATGCGCTCAGGAACGGAAAACGTACCTGGAATCGCAGGATTGGCATTGGCGTCAAAAATGATCTATCAGGATCTTGAGCTGAAAACGGAGCATATGCGGGAACTGAAAACGCATTTTATAGACTGTATTTCACAGATTGGCAATGTGAAAGTGCATGGACTTACAGATGAAGGAAGCGCTCCGCACATTGTCAGCGCGGGATTTGCCGGAGTGAGGAGCGAAGTCCTGCTCCATACGCTGGAAGATCGTGGAATCTGTGTGTCGGCAGGCTCGGCATGTGCATCTAATCATCCGGCGATAAGCGGTGTTCTTCAGGCGATAGGAACGCCGAGAGAATATCTTGATTCGACGCTGCGGTTCAGTTTGTCGGAGTTTACGACAAAAGAAGAAATTGACTATACGTTGGAAACACTATATAATTGTATTCCGATGCTTCGGAAATATACACGGCGCTGATTTCACATGACAGAAAGATATGGCGCAAAGAAGGAGAAGAAGATGGAGTTTCATTCATTTTTGATTAAATATGGAGAAATAGGGATCAAGGGAAAGAATCGTTATATATTTGAAGATGCGCTTGTGCGTCAGATCAGGTATGCTCTTCAGAGCGTAGACGGAGAATTCCTTGTTCATAAATGTCACGGAAGAGTCTATGTGGACTGCGAGGGTGAATATGATTATGAGGAGACGGTTGAAAGTCTCAAAAAAGTATTCGGCATTGTAGGGATCTGTCCGGTTGTCCGCAAAGAAGTGAAAGATCCGGAAGGATTGAAAAAAGACGTGACTGCTTATGTAGGCGAGATGTATCCTCAGGCAGACAAGACGTTTAAAGTAGAAGCGCGACGCGCGAATAAACGCTATCCGATGAATTCGATGGAATTAAACTGTGCGCTTGGCGAGGCGGTTCTTGATGCATATCCTGAGATGAAAGTTGATGTGCACGATCCGGAAGTACGTCTGAATGTAGAGATAAGAGAAGAAGTTTATATTTATTCCGAGATCATTCCGGGTCCGGGAGGAATGCCTGTCGGAACAAACGGCAGTGCGATGCTTCTGCTGTCGGGAGGGATCGACAGTCCGGTAGCCGGTTATATGGTTGCGAAACGCGGCGTTGAGCTGGAGGCGGTTTATTTTCACGCACCGCCGTATACAAGTGAGAGAGCGAAAGAAAAAGTGATAGATCTTGCAAGACTCGTATCTGCTTATTCAGGTCCGATCAAGCTTCACATTGTTAATTTTACCGATATTCAGCTTGCCATTTATGAAAAATGTCCGCACGATGAGCTGACGATCATCATGCGTCGGTATATGATGCGGATCGCAGAACATTTTGCGAAGAAAAACGCTGTCTCGGTCTTGTTACGGGAGAGAGCATCGGACAGGTGGCGAGTCAGACGATGCAGAGTCTTGCGGCGACAAACGCTGTCTGCACACTGCCGGTATACCGTCCGCTTATCGGATTTGATAAGAAAGAGATTGTGGAAATATCTGAAAAGATCGACACATACGAAGTTTCAATCCAGCCGTTTGAAGACTGCTGCACGATTTTCGTGGCAAAGCATCCGGTGACAAAGCCGAATGTAGAAAGAATCGAAAAGTCGGAGATCAATCTGGCAGATTGTATCGATGATCTGATGAAGACGGCGCTTGAAACTGCAGAAGTGATCACCGTAGGGGCATAGAATCACCGAAAGTGCCAAAAGGCATGTTCAGGGATTGTAAGCGGCTGCCGAAGTTTTGGTATATCCCGGGCTTTGGCTCGTCGCCATTACAAAAAAGCTGTCTCAAAAGAGACAGCTTTTTGCATTGTGCATTTACGCATAAATATGTTTGACTGTTATTATTTGATGATATACGGGTCAAGTGCAGCGAGGATTGCATCAACGTCGCCGTCTGCGTGAATGTTAAGATCAATCGGTTTGGAGAGATCAAGACTGAAAATTCCCATAATGGATTTGGCGTCTATAACGTATCTTCCAGATACTAAATCGAAGTCGTTGTCGTATTTTGTGATCTCATTTACGAAAGATTTTACTTTGTCGATTGAATTTAATGAAATCTGTACAGTTTTCATTTTGCTACCTCCTTGAAATATGTGATAAAATAGGGTCAAAACCTTATGAATATTCTACGGGATAGGGAACTAAAAGTCAAGGAACAATGATAGAAAGAATAGGAAAAAGAGGTAAACTTATGAAAAAAGCGGCACTTCATAATCTTGGATGTAAAGTAAACGCATATGAGACGGAAGCAATGCAGGAAATGCTTGAACAGGCAGGTTATGAGATCGTTCCCTTTAAAGAAGGGGCGGATGTTTATATTATCAATACATGCACGGTGACAAATATAGCAGACAGGAAATCTCGGCAGATGCTGCACCGAGCAAGAAAATTAAACCCGGACGCGGTCGTTGTGGCGGCGGGGTGTTATGTACAGGCGCAGGAGGGTAAGGAGATCGATCCGTGTATTGATATTGTGATCGGAAATAATCATAAAAAAGATCTGCCGGAATTATTGAAACAATATGAAATGGAAAAAAGCGGTCATACAGAATATGCGATGGAAGATATCAACCGTACGAAAGAGTATGAAGAACTGCATTTGACAAAACCGGGAGATCATACGAGAGCGTATATTAAAGTGCAGGACGGATGTAATCAATTTTGTACGTATTGTATCATCCTTATGCGAGGGGCAGAGTGCGGAGCAGGCAGACAAAGGACGTGCTGGAAGAAGTGAGAGATCTTGCCGGAAACGGATATAAAGAAGTTGTTCTTACGGGAATCCATCTGAGTTCTTACGGTATCGATTTTGACGGGCAGAGACATCTGCTTGACTTATAAAAGAAGTACACAAAGTCGAAGGGATCGAACGGATCCGTCTCGGTTCTCTTGAGCCGGGGATTATTACGGAAAAGTTTGCAAAAGAGCTTTCCGAGATGCCGAAAGTGTGTCCGCATTTTCATCTTTCTCTTCAAAGCGGATGTGACGCGACGCTGAAGCGGATGAACAGAAAGTATACAAGCGGAGAATATTATGACAGGTGTCAGATATTGAGAAAATATTTTGATCATCCGGCTCTTACGACAGATGTGATCGTCGGATTTCCGGGGGAGACAGAGGAAGAGTTTGAAGCTTCCTATGCGTTTGTCGACCGGGTTGATTTTTATGAAACGCATATTTTCAAATACTCGAAGAGAGAAGGGACAAAAGCGGCAGTGATGGACGGCCAGATTGATGAGAAGATCAAAGGGGAAAGAAGCGCCCGTATGATCGCCCTCGGCGAACGGAAGAAAAAGGCATACGAGGACAGCTTTATCGGAAAAGAAGTGGAAGTTCTTTTTGAAGAACGCGCGCAGATCGAGGGAAAGGCTGTTATGACAGGACATACAAAAGAGTATATGAAAATTGCACTAGAAACCGAAAAAAATATTTCTAATTGTATCGTAAAAGTGAGAATTGAAAATCATTCACAAATTATACGTTGAATTTTGAATGGGAGTATATTAGAATTGTAGGTAGTGATTTCGGAGTTTCCGAAAATGAAAAATGAGGAATAGAATTCTTATACAAAAAGACAGAAGGTAAGGAGGAACAGCAAGATGAGTGATCTCAGCAATACACAATTCTTTCAGGTAGAACCGGGACCGCAGATTTCGGCCGGAGACATTTTGGAGATCGTGTTTAAGGCGCTGAAAGAAAAGGGATATAATCCGGTGAATCAGATCGTCGGATATATCATGTCGGGAGATCCGACATATGTTACAAGTTTTAACGGAGCGAGAAGCCTGATCATGAAAGTAGAGAGAGATGAGTTGGTCGAGGAGCTGTTAAAAGCGTATATCGAACATCATTCGTGGGAATAATCAGATATGAGAATTATGGGACTTGATTATGGGTCGAAAACGGTAGGCGTTGCGATCAGCGACGCTCTTCGTCTTACGGCTCAGGCAGTGGAGACGATCGAGAGAAAAGAAGAAAATAAACTTCGGCGGACTTGCGCGAGGATAGAGGAACTGATCAAAAAGTATGATGTGGAGAAGATCGTCCTCGGCTTTCCGAAACATATGAATAACGATATCGGAGAGCGTGCGCAGCAGTCTATGGAATTCGGAGAGATGCTCAAACGCAGAACCGGGTTAGAGGTCATTTTGTGGGATGAGAGACTGACGACCGTAGAGGCAGAACGTACTCTGATCGAGAGCAACGTGCGCCGTGAAAACAGAAAGAAACATATAGATCAGATCGCCGCAGTGTTTATTTTGCAGGGTTATCTTGATCTGATGCATATGAAAAAACAGGCAGAATGAATGAAGTCTGTCATTTTTGTATAGGCAATGAGCCAAAGTCCGGGATATGCTAAGACCTTGGCGGCTGCTTACAATCCCGGGATGTGTCTTTTGGCGCTTTCGGTGATTTTGTGCAGGATATCAGGATAGAAAAATAAAAGATGTAAGGGGTTCGGATATGGAAAAAGTAAAGTTTGCATTTGCGGATGGAAACGGTGAGGACGAATTTTTTATACTTGAAGAAACAAAGATCAACGGGAGCGCGTATATTCTTGTTGCGGAGTCGGAGGATGACGATGCGGAATGTCTGATATTAAAAGACGTTCGTGATGAAGAATCAGGCGAGAGCGTTTATGAGATCGTTGAAAATGAGAAAGAGTTACAGGCGGTCTCCAAGGTGTTTGAGGAACTTCTTGAAGATGTCAGTATTGAACTCTGATCTAAGAAGAAAATTACATTGTATGCTATGGGAACTTCTGAGAGTTTCCACGGGAAATCGGACAGTGATATATAAGATATGACAGTATGGCAAAATGCGTGAAATCGCAGTGAAAAATGTCTTTTGGATGTTTCGGGTGAGGATAGAATGAAAAAGAACAGGACAGAAGAACTGCTCAAAGAAAAATTAAGAGAAAAAGGGTTGAAAGTTACGAATCAGAGAATTTTGATCCTTTCTGTCTTGGAGCAGAATAAAGGCAGGCATTTGACTGCGGAAGATATTTATGAGCTGGTGACGCAGGAGCATCCGGAAATCGGACTTGCAACTGTGTACCGTACGATCCAGCTTTTATGGGATATGCAGCTCATAGACAAGATTAATTTGGATGAGGGATGTGTGCGTTACGAGATCGGACATCTGCTGGACGGCGGATCGAAACATAACCACCATCATCTTATATGCAGAACTTGCAATAAAATCATTCCTTTCGATGATGACCTTCTGGAAGAAGCGGAACGTCACATTGAACGTACGATTGGATTTCATGTTCTTGATCATGAAGTAAAGTTTTACGGAATATGCAGAGAATGCATGAAAAAGGGGAAATAGTGGAGGTGTTTATTTTTTGAAAAAACAGAATAACGGAAAATTGCGTATCATACCGCTTGGAGGATTAGAGCAGATCGGTATGAATATTACTGCCTTTGAGTATGAAGACAGTATTGTTGTCGTGGACTGCGGTCTGGCATTCCCGGAGGATGATATGCTTGGGATCGATCTTGTGATCCCTGATGTAACATACTTGAAAGACAATGCATCGAAAGTGAAAGGGTTTGTTATCACACATGGTCACGAGGATCACATCGGCGCGCTTCCGTATGTGCTCAAAGAGATCAATCTGCCGATCTATACGACGAAACTTACGATGGGCATTATTGAAAACAAACTAAAGGAGCATAATCTTCTTCGGACGACGAAGCGAAAAGTTGTCCGCCACGGACAGTCGATCAATCTTGGAAAATTCAGGATTGAATTTATTAAAACGAACCACAGTATTCAGGATGCGTCTGCCCTTGCGATCTATTCGCCTGCCGGTGTCGTAATCCATACAGGAGATTTTAAAGTCGATTATACGCCGGTGTTCGGAGATGCGATCGATCTACAGCGGTTTGCGGAGATCGGAAAAAAGGGTGTGCTTGCTCTGATGTCAGACAGTACGAATGCGGAGCGGCGAGGATTTACCCAGTCGGAAAAGACGGTCGGTATTACGTTTGATCATATTTTTGCGGAACATCAGAATACAAGGCTGATCATCGCTACGTTTGCTTCTAACGTGGATCGTGTGCAGCAGATTATCAATCGGCATATAAGTATGGAAGAAAAGTAGTTGTGGAAGGGCGCAGCATGGTGAATATCATTGCGACAGCGTCAGAATTGGGATATTTGGATGTGCCGGAAAACACATTGATCGAGATCGATCAGATGAAGAATTATCCGCCGGAGAAAATGGTTCTTATCACAACCGGAAGTCAGGGAGAGTCTATGGCGGCTCTGTCGAGAATGGCGGCGGACGTGCACAGAAAAGTGACGATACAGCCAAACGATACGATTATCTTCAGTTCTAATCCGATTCCGGGAAATGAGAAGTCTGTTTCCCGTGTGATCAACGAACTTTCTTCCAAAGGGGCGGAAGTTATTTTCCAGGATGCCCATGTATCGGGACATGCCTGTCAGGAAGAACTGAAATTGATCTATTCTCTTGTGAAGCCGAAATATGCCATTCCGGTCCACGGAGAATACCGTCATTTGAAAGCAAATGCGGAAGTGGCAAAATCACTTGGAATTCCGAAGGAAAATGTATTTATCATTCAGTCCGGAGATGTGCTGGAACTGTGCGATGACAGTGCGGAAGTAGTAGATAAAGTACACACGGGAGCGATTCTTGTAGACGGACTCGGGGTAGGAGACGTAGGAAACATCGTGCTTCGGGACAGACAGCATTTGGCAGAGGACGGTATTATCATTGTTGTGCTTACGCTTGAGAGAAGAACGAACCGCCTGCTTGCAGGTCCGGATATCGTATCGCGAGGCTTCGTTTATGTAAGAGAATCAGAAGAACTGATGGATGATGCGAGAAGAGCGGTATCCGAGGCGGTGGATAAGTGTCTCTCGGGACGTCATACAGACTGGAATAAGATCAAACTTGTGATCCGCGATTCCATGAACGACTATATTTGGAAAAAGACAAAGAGAAAACCGATGGTGATTCCGATCATCATGGATGTGGATGTGTAAATTATGATAGTAGATGAACGTATTATTACATTCATCAATTCGCTGGATACGAAAAACAGTGAAATATTAGAGGACATCGAGAGAGAGGCTCTGGCTGATAACGTGCCTATAATACGCCGTGAGATGCAGAGCTTCTTAAAGGTGCTCCTTATGGTAAAAAAACCTATGCGCGTTCTGGAAGTCGGAACTGCCGTAGGTTTCTCTGCGTTATTGATGAGTGAATATGTACCGGAAGAATGTGCGATCACAACGATTGAAAATTATGAGAAGAGAATACCGATCGCAAGACAAAATTTTGTCCGTGCAGGAAAAGAGAAGAAAATCACTTTGCTGGAAGGCGATGCGATGGATGTGCTGAAAACATTGGAAGGACCGTATGATTTTATTTTTATGGATGCGGCGAAAGGTCAGTACATTCATTATCTGCCGGAGATACTGCGTCTGCTTGCAAAGGGCGGTATCCTTGTCTCGGATAATGTGATGCAGGACGGTGATGTGATCGAGTCACGTTTCGCGGTAGAACGGCGGGATCGTACGATTCATGCGCGGATGCGGGAATATCTGTACGAATTAAAACATAACGATGCGCTTGTAACATCGATCATCCTTTAGGAGACGGGGTGGCGCTGAGTGTGAAAAAGGAAGTCGGAACGGACATTGCGCAGTAAAGCGCAAAATTATAAGCCGCCATAAAAACAGAAAAAGAAGAAGTAGGAGAATGAAGAGAAAGATGAGCAGACATCCTGAGTTATTAATTCCGGCGAGCAGTCTGGAAGTGTTGAAAACGGCAGTTATTTTCGGAGCTGATGCGGTCTATATCGGAGGAGAAGCTTTCGGTCTTAGAGCAAAAGCGAAGAATTTTTCAACGGAAGAGATGCGAAAAGGAATTCAATTTGCCCATGAGCATGGTGTGAAAGTATATGTGACCGCTAATATTCTGGCGCACAACGATGACCTTGCCGGGGTGCGTGAGTATTTTGAAGAGTTAAAGGAAATCAAACCGGATGCACTGATCATTGCAGATCCGGGAGTATTTGAGATTGCCAAAGAGATATGCCCCGAGATAGAAAGGCATATAAGCACTCAGGCAAATAATACAAATTATGCAACCTATAATTTCTGGTATAAACAGGGGGCGAGTCGAGTCGTATCTGCCAGAGAGCTGTCGATGGAAGAGCTAAAAGAACTTCGGGCAAATATTCCGGAAGATTTGGAAATCGAGACGTTTATTCACGGGGCGATGTGTATCTCTTATTCGGGAAGATGTCTTTTGAGTAATTATTTTACGGGAAGAGATGCGAACAGAGGAGCATGTACTCATCCGTGCCGCTGGAAATATGCGGTCGTGGAAGAAAAAAGACCGGGAGAGTACCTTCCTGTTTATGAAAATGAAAGAGGAACTTACATTTTTAACTCAAAAGACCTGTGTATGATCGAACATATACCGGAGCTGATCGATGCGGGGATCGACAGTCTGAAAATCGAAGGCAGAATGAAAACCGCTCTGTATGTGGCGACAGTGGCAAGGACGTACCGAAAAGCAATCGATGACTATAAGAAAGATCCGAAGTTATATGAACAGAACATGCCCTGGTATAAAGAACAGATCTCAAATTGTACTTACCGCCAGTTTACGACCGGATTTTTCTTTGGGAAACCGGATGAGACGACACAGATCTATGACAGCAACACATACAATAAAGAGTATACTTATCTTGCATTGTCGGGGAGATCAAAGACGGATTGTGCAGGATAGAGCAGAGAAACAAATTTTCTGTCGGGGAAACGATTGAAATTATGAACCGGACGGCAGAAACATAGAAGCGGAAGTGCTGCGCATCCTGAATGAAGAGGGAAAAGAGCAGGAAAGTGCGCCCCACTCGAAACAGCTGCTCTATGTTGAACTAAGTGAAATCCCGGACGTATATGATATTTTGCGAAGAAAAGAAGAGGAATCAAAATAGAAGAAAATATAAATAGAAACGGCATAGACAAAGGCGTTTATCGTATCTTTGGCTATGCGTTTTGTAATGGAGGAAATAAGAGAGCGAAACTGTTCAAAAAGACGGTGAAATGACAAAATGATTGATAGAAAAGGAAGTAAATATGATGAAAATAGATGAAAAAAACAAAAAAAGTACATCGTAAATGAGTAAAAAATGATATAATGATAGATGGTAGTATCCTGATAATATTATGAGAAAAGGAAGGAAAAGGTTTATGGCAGGAAGAGTGATCAAAAGACTGCTCGCAGGGGTTCTTACAGTCGCCGTTGTGATACCGGGCAATTTTGTTCCGGCGCAGGCAGCGGAAGAACCGCAAGAAGACTACCTCATTTATCCGAATCCACATAAGGTGGAGTATCAGGAAGGAGATTACATTCTCGGAAAAGAATTGAATGTAATCTATGACAAAGGAATCGATGAGGCGACAAAGAACCGTCTGCAAGAGGCGGCAGACCTCAAAGGAATCGAGGTAAACGAAGCAGAGCAGCCAAAAGAAGGCGCAACCAATGTATATGTCGGTGTACATGGACAGGACGGAACGGCAGAAGATTATATTACAGAAGAATATCAGCCGGAAGACTCTTTGTTTGGAAAGACGGATTCTTACTTTCTGGCAAGTGATGAGAATGTAATATCCGTACTTGGAAAAGATGCAGATTCTGCATTTTATGGATTGACTACGCTGTATCATGTTTTTGCACAGATGGACAGCCTGACAATCAGAAACTTTGAGATCGAGGACTATGCGGACGTAGTAAGCCGTGGTTTTATTGAAGGCTATTATGGAAATCCGTGGTCTACAGAAGATCGTGTAAACTTGATGAAATGGGGTGGATATTACAAATTAAACGCGTATTTCTATGCGCCGAAAGACGACCCGAAACATCGTACACAGTGGGATCAGCTTATACGGAAGAAGAGCTGGCAAATAAGATCAGACCGCTTGCAGAGGCGGGAAATGAATCAAAATGCCGATTTGTTTATGCCCTTCATCCGTTCCCGCAGGCAATCATCTTCGTTTTGATGATAATTATGAAGCTGATTTGGCGAAACTTCAGGCAAAATTCAAACAGGTGATCGATCAGGGCGTACGTCAGATCGCAATCCTTGCAGACGACTTTTGGAATCCGGGCGGACCGAATGGAGTACGTCTGTTAAACGATATGACTGCATGGCTTGAAGAGGTGAAAAAGCAGTATCCTGATATGAAGATGACGATCCCTTATGTTCCGTATGACTATATGGGCAACGGAAGCAGCGCAGAACTTCAGGAGTTGAAAAAGGCTCCGGCTAATGTTCAGATCGTTATGACCGGCGGAAGAGTATGGGGAGAAGTAACAAATAACTTTACTTCTACGTTTACAAATAACGTTGGACGCGGACCGTTTATGTGGATCAACTGGCCGTGTACGGATAACTCTAAGAAACATTTGATCATGGGCGGTTATGATACGTTCCTTCATCCGGGAGTAGAGCCGTCTAAAATCCAGGGAATCATGCTTAACCCGATGCAGCAGTCGGAACCGAGCAAGGTTGCTATTTTCGGTAATGCAGATTATGCATGGAATATTTGGGAGACAAAGGAAGAGGCAGACAAGTCATGGAATGATGCATTTTCCTTTGTAGATCATAATTCGGCAATTATGAATGATGCGAGCGACGCCCTGCGTGAATTATCAAAGCATATGATCAATCAGGCGATGGATACGCGTGTAACACCTTTGCAGGAATCTGTTGTACTGAAAGAGAAGTTAAATGCATTTAAAGAAAAACTGGAAGCAGAGACTCTCACGGCGGAAGAAGTAGATGCGGTAATCGCAGAGTTTGAAGTGCTTCAAAAAGCTTCAAAGACATATCGTGCAGGCGGAAACGAGGCGATCAAAGGTCAGATCGTATATTGGCTGAACTGCTGGGATGACACGACAGAAGCGGCGATCGCATACTTAAACGGCGTAAAGAGCGCTCTGGCAGGAGACGTATCTTCTGTGATCAGCTATAATACAGCAGGAAAGACGGCGTTCGACCGTTCAAAAACATATGACTTTTTTATATGTGGATCATCAGGAATATGCCGAGGTCGGCGTACAGCACATTGTTCCGTTTATCAATACATTGGCAGAGTATGTATCTGCAAAAGCGGAAACAGCGGTCAATCCCGACAAAGTGATCCCAAAATTCATTACAAGCAGAAAAGACGCGCCGACAGGTTCTAAAGAAAATATTTTTGACGGCGACGAGTCTACAAGTGCAGTTTACAAAACGCCGAATTCATTGTCGAAAGATGATTATATCGGTGTAGAATACAACAAAGTAATCGATATTGACAGCATTCGTTTCCTTCTCGGAGGCGGAAAAGATCATTTTGAACATGCAAAACTGCAGTATATGACAGAAGAAGGAACATGGGAAGATCTGACGTTGACAGGCATGGAAAACAATTTTGCCGGAGAATTCGGTAAAGTTCAGGACATCAATGTAAAAGAAGCAAATCTTCCGAGTGATCTGAAAGCAAAAGGAATCCGCCTCATTGCGACAGCGGCAAATGTAAATGACTGCTGGCTTGAGGTACGCGAAATCCAGATCAACAAAAAAGAAGAAGTTTCCGAAGATACAGAGCGTTACACAGGAGATGTGACGTTCAGCGGTATTTCCACACAGGGAAATGATCATACGGCGGCAAAAATGTTTGACGGAGATCTGTCTACAGAAATGTGGATCGCTAAAGGACCGTACAGCGGCGAAGGAAAAGATACGATCGCGGCAGACGCTTATATCCAGATTACCTTCCCGGAAGCGAAGCAGATCGGAAGCATAAGAATGACACAGGGCAAAACTTCTTCTGCGGATGTGTTTAAAAAAGTAGAAATACAGTATAGCACAGACGGACAGAGCGGTTGGAAAAAGGCAGGAGAGTTTACGAACGCGAAAGATCAGACAGTAAACATTAACGTAACTGACAAGATCAAAGGAATCCGTCTTGTGAATAAAGAGCAGACGGCAGGCTGGGTACGCATCGGTGAATTAGATATCCGCGCGCCGAAGAATATGACGACTCCGATCACATACAAAGTGATCAAGACGGAGCGTTGGAAAGTAGCGCAAGGGAAAGAAACGAGTCTTTATGACGGAGATGACAATACATTCGTATGGTACGATCCTGATGGAGACGGAAATTCAACAAGTGACTCTGTTCTGAAAGATGATTTCTTAGGATATGACCTCGGAACAGAAGCTGTATTGGAAAGCGCTCATATCGTAGTCGGACATACAGGCGGAGACAAGCTTGTAAAATATGCGGTTGAGACGTCTGTAGATAACAGCACATGGACTCCGGCAGAAGGATATGCAGAGTATACTGGAGCGGCAGAAGGAAAAGACGTACTGAACATTGATCTGAAAGGTGTGACGGCGCGTTACATCCGTATCCGCAATCTGGAGAAGAAACCTACGTGGGCAAAATTCTCTGAGTTTACTGTAAAACAGAAAGTTGATCAGACAGGAACAACAGAGAATATTTATACAAATGTAAAGGATCACGGAATGCTCGGAACGACAGAAGCAGGTATGTCTTCTTTGCAGCCGGGAACGATCAGTCTGAAAAAAGATCAGTATATCGGTGTTGACTTAAAGAACATCAAAGCGATCGAAAACATTGCAGTGAACGCAGGAGAAAATGCGAATGTGAAACTGCAAAGCTCTATGAACGGAGTGATCTGGACTGATGTTAATGCAGGAGCATTGGAAGATGCAAGATATGTAAGACTTTACAATGCGGGAAATGAGACACAAAATGTTTCGGTTCAAGAATTCAAAGTGACGTATGCGTTTATCGGAGAGAAAACGGTAGAAAGTGATTTTGCTCAGAAAGATTCGGCAAACGATATGCGAAGCAACGGACAAGTCGGAAATGTATTCGACGGAAAGCTTAATACGCTTGGCAAGATCACAGGAACACAGGATGCAGGGAAAAAGATCGTATTCGATCTCGGACAGACTGTGAATTTTGAATCGTTCAGATACTATGTAAAAGAGACATGTCTTGACTTCTTAAGACATGCAAAATTTGAAGTAGCTGACAGGAAAGATGCCACAGACGATCAGTGGACAAAGATCCTTGAAGTCGGAAACGCAGAGGCTGTGCAGATGTCGGCTAATGCGACAGCGAAAGATGCAGACTATCTGCTTCATGATACTACAAATCCGGGAAATATGTATGCAGAGGCAACCGGATTGAATGTGTCGGGACGTTACTTAAGAATCGTACCGCTTACAACATATACAGAGAGATGGGTTGAGCTGTACGAGCTTCAGATCAACGGCGGAGCTATATGACGACAGAGTCAAACCGCGACATCATATCAGAAACAGCGGAAGAAGCGGGCAAGATCCCGTCTAATGTATTTGACGGAAACTTTGCGACAACATACAAACCATCTGCGGCAAACGGTTCGTTTACATATCGCATCAGTGAGCCGGATCAGAGAACGATCCGTATCATACAGAACGGAAAGGCGTCGAATGCAGATGTACAGGCAGTTCTCTATAAAGACGGAGCAAAACAAGAAGCAGCTGCGATCGGAAAGCTGAATCAGACGATCAATGAATTTGCGGTTGGAAAAGACAGTCAGATTCTGGAAGTTATCGTGACATGGGCAGAAGACATTCCGGAGATTTCTATTATAAAGACAAGTGAAAAGGAAAAAGCAGCGGTCAATAAAGATGCGCTGAATGAGGCAATCAAAAAGCCGATCGACGATAAGTGGACTGCAGACAGCAAACGGGCGGCAGAAGAAGCAAAAGCAGCGGCAGAAGAGATCGCGGCAAATGAGTACGTGACTCAGGAAGTTGTAGATCTGGCAGAAAAAGCGCTTCTTGCCGCACACAAAAACGCGGTTGTCAAAGGCGATGTTACTGCATTGGAAAACGCTTTGAACAACATGAAAGCAGGCAAAGAAAACGTCGGAGCAGAGGAAGCTCCTGTTTATGTAGAGATCTATTCGGCGAGAACTTATGCGGCATATGAGTCGGTGATGAATGAGATCAGAGAGGCGTTAAAGGATAAAGAAAATGTTTCGGAGAAAGAAGCGCAAGATCTGACGGCAAAACTTGAAAAAGCCGAAAAAGCACTAGTATATTCATCGATCCAGAGAGAGCTGGCAGAAACAGAGTTAGAAAACGCAGTAAAATATAATAAAGACGACTATACAACTGTTTCTTACAAAGCATATACAGACGCGAAATCAGCATTAGATGCGATTGTGAAAGCAGATAAGACAGAGCGGAAGAACCCGAAAGAAGTCTATACTGCACGAAATACTTTTGCGCAGACAGAAGAAGGTCTTGTCAATGTAGCCGCATTGAAAGCAAAACTTGCAGAAGTTGGAAAACTGGATGAGAATCTTTATACGAAAGACAGTTGGAAAGAGCTTCAAGATGCAGTGAAGAATGCAGAGGCTTATCTGGAAAACGGAACAAAAGATCAGGTAGATAAAGCGGTTTCCGATCTGGAAAATGCAGTGAATGGTCTGGTAGAAAAAACAGAAGTAACTGTAGATGATGTCATTGCAGAAATGGAAAAAATAAACGGCAAAGATTACACTGAAGTAAGTTTCGGCGCACTTCAGGATGCGATCAGCAAAGCAAAAGCAGATAAAGATCAGAACGATCCGGCATTAGATCAGGCGAATATCACTGCAATGAAAGAAGCGAAAGCGGCGCTTGTAAGTATCGTAGATTTGAAGGCTGCTCTTAATGAAGCTGCTCAGCATAAAGCAGGTACTTATACGGTAAGTTCTTATAAGCTTTTGAAAGATGCTGTGACAAATGCAGAGCCGTTGAAAGTAAACGGTACAAAAGAAGAGGTTGCCAATGCGGCGGCTGCAATCCGTGCGGCGATCAAGGGTCTGGACAAACGTGCAGTTGGTTTGGATGAGTACAGAGACTCTATCGTATTGAAGAAACCGGAAGGTTATACAGAAGAAAGCTATGCGGCATATAAAAATGCATATGATGCGCTGATGGCTCTGGATTCAAAGGAGACAACGGCAGAAATGTTTGCAAATGCGAAATCTGCATTTGAAGCTGCACAGGCAGGTCTTGTACAGAAACCGGGAAGCAACGGAACAGGAAGTTCTTCAAACGGAACTGTTTCAAACGGAGCAGTTGCAACCGGAGATACAGTGAATGTTTCAGCATTAGCCGGATTATTCCTGTCACTCTTGATGATAGCGGCGTTTATGAAACGTAAAACTTTTCTGGGATTTTTTGAAAAAGATGAATAAGATTTAAAACAGGTTCACATGATAATATTAAAAGATATAAGATGACCTGGAGTTAAGAATCGCCGGATCCGGCAGTAAAGCCGGATTCGGCGATTCTTTTGCGAAGGCGGTAAGCAAAGGGCGGGAAAGCCCGGAAACTTGACGACCGATCGATATCTGTTTATATATTTTTGAACCGCTGTTTTGAATAACAGATGACGGTGTAGCTTAAAGAAATATCTCGGCCTTTTTATCGCTCTGACAGACCTTTGTTAATTTCTTTGCTGCCATATTCAACTTAAAAGCGCTGACATATCTGGCTTTCTGTTTGCAGAAGCGGACACATTTCATACATCCGATACATTTATCGTGATCTGTCTTTTTCGGATTATCAAGAGAGATTGCTCCTGCCGGACAGATCTTTGCGCAGGCGCTGCATTCTGTACAAAGCGAAACGTCGGCTTTCGGAAAAAGTACGTTTTTTCCGTATTTTCTGTAAGGAGTATTTCCCGGTACTTTCAGATCGAAAGAAGCGAAAGAATCTTCTTTTTTAATGATCCGATTCAGTGAAATTCCGTATTCGGAAGCTTCTTTTAAATCCGCCTTGTTCGGACGTCTTGCGCCGATAGAGTTCACGATAGAGTGTTCTGCCGGAAATGCGGCAGCTCCGATTACTTTGAATCCTCTTTTTTCTACTTCGGTCTTTAATTCTAAAAGTGCATCCTCGTATTCGCGGCATCCGTATGTAGCGACAAGAGCGGCAGGTGTTCCGTTTCCGGAAAAGAGATCAAGATATTTGAGAAAGAGCGCCGGAACACGACCGTAGTATACGGGGATCGCAAACAGGGCAAAATCGTTTGGCGCAAATTTTGCGACAGGTTTCAGATCTTTTTTGATCGTAAGGTCAAAAGAGACTGATTTTAAATCGATACTTCTTGCCGTTTCCATAACGACTTTATGGGTCGTTCCTGTAGGGCTGAAATAAATAAGTTTTAATTCGTTCATTTTCATAAATCAACAGACTCCTTTGTAAGTAATATTACAATGATATCATAATACGGATAAAAATGCACGAAGAAATAAATATAGAATATCGAACAAAAGCAATAGTTCAGTCCCCGCCATTCGTAAATTTTGTTTGACCGGAAGGATGGAAAAATATACTATAAATATAGCAGCAGTTATTTATAAGGAGGGACACGATTATGAGATGTCAATATTGCGGAAGAATAATTCCTGATGATTCTGCATTTTGTCCGGAATGTGGACAGCGTCAGGAAGAGCTATCGTTTCATGCAGAGTCAAGTTTTGATTCAACACAGGAATCAAAGCCGGAAGTTTGCCCGGTATGCGGCACTGTGATGGAAGAGGGAACTTTGTTTTGCCCTGAATGTGGTACGCCTTATGCACGGTCAGAGCAGCAGAGTGGTACGCGGTTTGAGGATACTGAGGAAATGCCGTATATATCGTCTCCGGAAGACTCTGAAGAGTTGTTAAAGGTGCGGGATGAAGAAGAGTTTGAAGAGTTCGGATCACAAAGAGACGGTCGGGGTGACATGGGCAATCAAGGAAATGTGCCGGATATGCGGCAGTCTTTGGATGAGTCTTATGGGAAGAAAAAGAGCAAAGCGCCGATTATAATCGGTGTGGTCATCGGAGGAATTGTTTTAGTTGCTATAGTGATTGCTGTGTTGTTTTTCGTTTTGAAAAAAGAAGATCCGAAACCGTCTTCTGATTCCGTCAACACGGATATTACAGAACCGTCGGAAAATGAGATTTTGAATGATGTAGATTATAACCTGCTTGATGAAGATGAGTTATTCTTTGAAGGCTTTATTAAAAAGACAGAAAATGGCGATTATGTTCTGCGCTTGGAAGAAGAATATACTTTTTACGGAGAAGATTTTTACGGTGAAAAAGTTTTGCTGGAAGATGCGAGAAACGTATATATCGATCAATCTGTTCTTCCGGAAGGAATGCTCGACAGCATTAAATCTAATCAGACGATAGAGATAGAAGGACAATTTTATTTTGACAACGATAAGCTTTATATAACACCGTTTGTAATTTGGGATGAATATGGGGAAAACCTGATAGAAGATTTTGAAAAATCAAAAGAGGAGGATGAAGTTTTAAATAAAGATTATATTCTTCCACAGAGCGCTTCTTATCTTTTAACTGAAAGCGATATTGAAGGCTTGGATATCCGCGAGATTAATTATGCCAAAAATGAAATCTATGCGAGGCATGGCCGGCTTTTCCAATCGGCTGAACTGCAGAATTATTTTAATAGTAAGAAATGGTATCACGGTACGGTCAGTCCGGAAGAATTTAACAATTCGATGCTTTCTGAAATTGAACGGAAAAATGCAGATTTTCTGGCTCAGGTCGAGTTTGGTATGGATCCGAAAGGATATCAGTTGGATGCAGAGTAATTGTTAAAGGATCATAATTATGAAAAAAGGGGTTACATTTTTTGTATTTATCTGTCTTCTTGTTTTCGGTGTTTCGGCGTGCGGCAGGGAAAATGTTTCCGATCCTTCAGAAGGAAAGAAAGCTTCGGCTGAGAATCCCAAAACTACTGATCGGTCATCAGAAGAATCAGAACAAACATCGGAACAAACGGAGGCGTCTGTGAGCGCAGAGGAACATTCAGGACAAACTGACATACAAAAACCGGTAAAAAAAGATATTTTGATCGCGATAGATCCCGGGCATCAAAGCCCGGATATAGATATGAGCGGGCAAGAGCCAAATGCTCCTGGGTCAGGTGATTTTAAACAAAAATCTGCCGGCGGTACTGTCGGCAGATTCACCGGGATACCGGAATATGAACTTAATCTTGAAATCGCATTGATGCTTCGAGATCGTCTGACGGAACAAGGGTATGATGTAATCCTGACGCGGGAAAATAACGAAACAGCTATAAGCAATGCGGAACGAGCCTGTCTTGCAAATGATGCAGGGGCGGAGTTTTCTTTGAGAATTCATGCAAATGGAAGTGAAGATCCATCGGTAAACGGTGCGATGGCTCTGATCGGTTCTGCTGAAAATCCTTATGTAGGCGGAGTTTACGAAGAGAGTTATCGTTTGGCGGAAACGATTTTAAATTGTTATTGCAGTGCGAGTGGAATGCAGAATCTCGGGATTCGGTGTAATGATACGATGACAGGGATCAACTGGAGTCAGATACCGGTTGTGATATTAGAAATGGGATTTATGACGAATCAACAAGATGATACAAACATGTCGGATGCCACCTATCGGGAGTTGATGGTCGATGGGATTGTAGATGGGATCAATGCATATTACGGGTTTTGAGTTCTTTAGATATTTTTATGTGACGGAGTAAAAATAAGTATGAGGCGAAAAGTTTTCAGATACAGTTTCTTATGCGCGCTCTTGTTTTGTTTTTGTGACGGCGGTTTTTATGTTCACTGCCTGCGGCAAGGAAGAAACTGTAAAAGAAAAGGAAGAGAACAAAAAA